>Ga0214544_1001086_pt1 | contig 54830 bp, 32 predicted proteins | sample CNSS3metaG_FD_160074 | JGI IMG/M metagenome (GOLD analysis project Ga0214544, IMG submission 160074) | Root nodule microbial communities from cowpea collected in UCLA plant growth center, Los Angeles, California, USA - CNSS3 | ecosystem: Host-associated > Plants > Roots > Nodule | place: USA...
TTTTGATCTTCTTGCAACTCAGACTCCTCACTTTCTTCCTCTTCACTTTCAGAATATACATATGATGTACTAGTTGAAGATATCCTCACTTTCAAGGTTCTTGGAAGTAAATTAGTTGAATGAAAAAAAAAACAAGTGTGCATAAATATGTGAAACGTAAATTACTTGGCTGAGGTGCAGGTGCAGATAGAAGGGGATCATGTTCATTAATTGGTTGAGGTGCAGGTACAGGTTGACCCTTCTGCTTGTGCCTTATTATGAACATATGACTTTAACTTTCCTAGATACCTCTCAATGGGATACATCCATCGATATTGGACGGGTCCTCCAAGCTTGGCATCTTCTACCAAATGCACAATTAAATGAATCATGACTGTAAAGAAAGAAGGAGGAAATAACATCTCCATGTAGCACAATGTGAGGACAACTCTACTTTGTAGTTGGTCAAGTTCATCCATTCTTAAAACTTTATTGCACAATTGCCTAAAAAACATACACAGATCAACCAAGATAGAGCATACTTCTTTAGGAAGTGTATTTCTCATTGCCAAAGGTAAAAGTTGCTCCATCAAAACATGTGAGTCATGACTTTTTAATCCACCAAGCTTACGTTGTTTGACATCAATGCATCTACTAATGTTACTAGAGTAACCATCTGGAACAGTCATGTTCTTCAAAGTTTTGAGAAAGATATCTTTATTTGCATTTGTCAATGTATATATAGCAGGGAGATATCTACCATTCTCATCAGGCCAAAGATCAGGTCTAATACCCCAAAGTTGTAAATCCTTTCGTGCTTTTAGATTGTCTTTACATTTGTTTGAACTATCATTCAACAAGGTAAACACCACATTATCACATACATTTTTCTCAATATGCATAACATCCAAATTGTGATGTAATAAGTTGTCTACCCAATAAGGAAGTTCAAAAAATATACTCTTTTTTCGCCATTGTTGAGTGTCTAACTTGGCATGATTAACTCCCCGTTGTCTTTTGGCTCGTTCTTCAAGTACTGGTTCTTTCCCAAATTCAACATTGACATTTTCAACTTGTTGTAAGACATCATATCCTGACACTACCACAGGTGGATTTCTATTTTCTATAGTTCCATCAAATCTCATGCGAGCTAGTCTAAATCTATGCCTCCCATCTAACCAACGACGATGACTCATGAAACAAAATTTACCACCTTTAAGAAGCTTCTTAGGAGTTGTGTCAAAATTACATCTAGGACATGCCAACCCAGTATGCGTGTTCCATCCAGATAGAGTTCCAAGACCTGGAAAATCACTGATAGTCCACAATACGGCTGCATGCATATCAAACACTTCATTACCATATGAGTCAAAAGTTTTTATGCCTGTGCTCCATAACTCTTTCAACTCTTCTATTAGTGGTTGTAAATATACATCAATATAATTTCCTAGAGCTCGCTTTCCTGGAATGATCATAGAGAGAATAAAGGAACTTTGTTTCATACACATCCAAGGAGGAAGGTTGTACGGTATTAGTACAATTGGCCAAATACTATAACTGGTACTTAGATTGCCATATGGATTAAACCTATCAGTAGCCAAACCAAGTCTCACATTTTGAGGGTCTGAGGCAAATTAAGGATGTTTAAGGTTAAATGTCTTCCATGCCTTAGAATTTCTTGGATGCCTTAAGATGTCTTCATTTGTACTTTTTGATGCATGCCATCGCATATGCTCAGCTATTTTAGAAGACATAAGCATCCTTTGTAAGCGTGGCTTCAGAGGAAAATACCTTAAAACCTTTGCAGGAATCTTTTTTCTTTTATTACTTGTACCACTGTCACTTGTACCTTTCTTTTTTGCCTTCCATCTAGGTGTTTTACATTTCTTACAAAAGTCCCTATTTGCGTCTTCTCCAAAGTATAACATGCAATCATTTGGACAAGCATCAATTTTTGTGTAATGAAGACCAAGCTTGTTAATAATTTTCTTCGCCTCATAGAATGAGCTTGGTATTTTAGCATGTCCAAAAGCATCAACTAACAACTCTAGTATCATTGACATTTCCTTCTTAGTTATTTTGCACATACATTTGATGTGATACAACTTGATCAAGAAAGAAAGTTTAGAATATTTATCACACACTTCATATAAACTCTCTTAATCTTCTTGCATCAACTGAAAAAAGTCTCCAAGATCATCATTCATATTATGTCTTGACTCTGCACCTGTTTCCCTATCATCCACCATGTCATCGTTGTATTCATGATACCCAAATGCATCATTAATCATGTCACACATTGGATTATTAGCAGGAATTACTTCATCATTTTCTCTCGGCATTACATGTATTTCATCCGTCACATTTGCTCCTTTTCTCTCCCCATGTAGAAGCCACATTGTATATCCTTTTGGAAAAGGTTTGATAATCAAGTATTCATACACTATTTCATGACATTACCACTTGTTAAAGTTGCATTTCGGACATGAACATACTATCTTCCCCCTCACACTACTATTAGCAAATGAAAAGTCCAAAAATGTCTTCAATCCTTCCATATATTGAGGTGTATTTCTAGGCATCTCTATCCAAGATTTGTCCATTGAGATGAAAATAGAAATACTTGGAGTTGTTATTGACCGATTGGAGAAGAGAATAGTAGAGAAATTGGAAGCTATGATTGAGAGCACCACGTTTGTTGAAATTGAGAGATGAAGTAGAGATGAAGAGAAGAAAATGCCCTCTATTTTAAATTAAATATTAAAATATAAATAATTGCATAAATGTATAAAATATAGTAATATAATCAAAACAAAGAAGTGTCAAGTTATATTTATAAGATATACATATATAAAAATATAAGAGCAATTAGTTAACACTAACTACAGAAATAAATCTGTTAGACGTGGTTAAACTTTAATATAATATGTATTATTATATAATAATACATATTATATTATATTATATATCATATAATATTATTATATTACATATATGTATTATATTACATATATGAGTGTGTTTTTAAGTTACTTGCTAAAGTCTTAGCCAATACTTTTTACTTAGTGGAAGGAGGAAGTGGTGTAAGGAAGAAATACACTCACCTTGCTTTTTCTATAAAACGCTGTCTGAATGCTAAAAAGACAAAAAATAATACACTTTAAAATTCAAAGATTGAAAACAAATATAAATTATAAAAAGACTAGAACTAAACTTTCTAGTTCTTATTTCTCCAAAAGTTATAATTTTAGCTTATAAAACAAATTACTAAGTTTTCACGTTTTCACCAAAAATATTGTGTGAGTATATATATATATATATATATATATATATATATATATATATATATATATATATATATGGAAGGGCTGAAACTAAAGCAGGAAAACCTTAATTAGAGTACAATGTTATCTATTTGAGAATTGTGGAGTATGTTCCCTAAGTTGGGCATGTTCCTATCTGTCATTGTTCCATTTGAATTGTAATTTTTAAATATGCTGCTACCTCTAAAATTATCTTGTAATTTTCCTTCCACTCCCCACTTCATTTTGTGGGGTTGGTAGAGAGAGACAGGGATAATATACATATCAATTATCTTAAACTCACTCAATATTGGTCAGACAAAATAACTAATTCGAGTGCTACCAGCACATTTTCGAATACATTTTTTCAAACTCCAATTAAATACTGGATAATATTTATTCAATATTACAATAAATAAATAAATATATATATATATATATATATATATATTAGAAGACTCGTTTAACGTCATATGAAAATAGTAGACAATAATCATTTAAAAAATAATTTGTTTTTAGAGAATTGTGAAATAGATAAAGAAAATGCATCTTAGAAAAGACTGCAACCCAGAAATAGATTATGGTAAACATCTTATATTTCATTGGCTTTTGCAATATTTACATAATTCTCGTGGATTTACCTTTGCCCTTGAGACTAAAAATATTGTAAAATTCACAACTACAGGATCAAAAGCATTACAAGAAAACAAGGAGAACATAAACATGTGATAAGAAGATAAAAATATATGTTCATAGAATTTAATTTGTCAATTACGTGTGTATTGTTTGTAAATTCTGTCCAGTAATAAGTTAATAAAAAAATCTTAAACTATTATAGAAAGACAAATAAATTACACTTCTATTGATCCATAAATGATACAAAATACAATATAAAAGAATGTAATATTTCGTTGAAAGTAAAGAATAATCAAGTTATTTAATGTCTACACATATATAATTGGTCTATGATTGTGGTATGCATAAGTGTTTCATAAGCATAAAATTACAGTACAATATTACAATCATTTTAATGTAACATCCTTAAGGAATATTACTGATATTTAATATATAAAATAAAAAATAAAAAATAAATGCCTCATTTAATATAACACCATTTTCCAAAAATACGGGAAATTTAAAACTTTAATACAATGTGATAAAACAGGAGTCCATAATTATAAAGCTGAAGTAATATTCAAATGGCTCCCAAAAAGATTACAAAGTTATCTCAAAACTAAAATAATAAATATATACAAAATCCCATGCTATCCCTCGCTTCGAGTCTATGCATCTCCTGGCCCACCTGTCACATCATCTGCTCCCGGATAACGAGTTATCTGATCATCGCCAAACACACAAAGAAAGGGTGAGCTATGCACAATATATAAAACAGATACATGATATAAATATGTCACCCAACCCAAAATAACATAACTAAAATTTTCATGTTTTTTAAATTACCCAACCATGATCTCAAAGTCCTTCATGAGTCATATACATGAACTAGGTCATGGGATTTCATTGTGCTCCCACAAAACTGACTCATTTGTGGTCCAAACCTATGAGCCTATCCCGCTCATAGTCCTGCCCTACAGACTTCTCGTCTGTAGTAAAACATCCAAGCCTTCTCAACTTGGACCCTGGCACGCACGCAATCACCATACTATGGACTCCTCACCCAATAGTAGCTGATGGGAACATAACAATTCCTTGCCCATCGTTCGCCCGACACATGTAATCACCATACTAAGGACTCCTCGCCCATTAGTAGCCGACAGGAACTCAACCAGTTCCATGCCCATCATGTGTCCAACCATCAAGCACATCCCAGACCCCTATTGGACTTAGTCCTTCAAGCCCAAACACACACCACATGCATATACTTCCTACACCTAGGGTAAAGTAGCCAAATCACACGCACAAGCACACACAACACATGGACAATTCGCATAAACTCGTTTAAGCCAAGGACTCTCGCCCAAGCTAAGCCCTCAGTCTCGCTTAGGCTAGTTCGCATCATGTTATCTCGCTTAGGCGAGATCCTCTCGCCTGGGAGAGCCATACCATCGCTCAAAAGAACACACACCTCGCCCAAACGAGGATTCAAGCAAAACAACGTGAATTCTCATCGCGACCTCGCTTAGGCGAGCCATTCTCGCCTTAGCGAGCATCTTGTCGCTCAGAACTCCAAAACCTCTCGCATGGGCGAGATGTCGCGCTCAAAACTCCCAAGTTTACTCGCGACCTTGCTTAGGCAAGTGCCTCTCCCCTGAGCGAGATACCATGTCGCTCAACCCCTTTTCTTGGTCGCCTAGGCGAGAACCAAGAACCAGAACCCAATGTGAGACTCTGCAACTCTCGCTTAGGCGAGGTGGACCCACTTGGGCGAGACTTGCAGGGTTTCGAGTCTGTTCACGCACACAAGACATCACCACCAAACCAAACCACATTCCAATCCATTACCAAACAATTTTAAGTAAAACACAACACATATGTCCGAGTCTCGGCTTAACGGAACCTCCAAAAATTTAGAATTGAAACCATAACATCACTTCCATATAAGGGAATTAAACATTATCCCTACCATACAAGACACCAACCATTACCAAATCACAATAACCTGAACATAGGATCATATACAGAATTTTGACCAATCGACAAAAACCCAAACAGATTCTGATTCAATCATATTGACCACGAAACTCATAGAGCACATGCATCAAAATTATACTAACAACTCCCCTAACCTGGAATTAGTGATCAAAGTTGAGAAATACAAGACCCTTGATTCACAATTCCCTTCTTGCTTCAACCCTTGCACACCCAAAACTCAACTCACACTCCTCTTTATAGGATGTTTTCCAGCCCCTCGGTTTTCCTTTCTAGGTTTTCTTTTGCCCTCTCATATTCCCTCAAAAACTACACTTTTAAAAAATAAAGTTCCAATTCCATTCCCAACCAATTCCAAGTTTGAACCCATAACCATTTAGTCACCATTCAAGTGCATAGCCAATTCAACCAATTCATGTTAGTGATACACTTCAATCATGATAAGCTTACAATACCAATTCCGTACTCATACATATTATTAAAAATCAATAATAAAACAACAACACATAAATAGCATACATAGGGCTCGAACCCAAGTCCTCTCACACAACCAAACTACTCTCAACCACATAAGCTAGCATTTTTCCACATCACATTAAACAATAATAAATGCCATAAAGTTGCTTTCTACCCTCATTTATTAATTAATTGATTATTTAATTAATTAATTTTCACGGGTCTTACAGTTAAAAGATAAAAGAATCAGGTGAACACTTTTCTTGTGTCCAAAATTAATGGTATACTTTAAAATTTGAAAGAAATCTGAGAAGACAAAAAATATCAATATTGTTTCACAAAGAACTAACCATATGTCATTCATCTAAATAGTTCTGGAACAAAAGTTTAAAAGTTTAGTTTATCCACCACACTATCATTTGATTCAATTAGGATATCTAAAACGAAAATGAAGGACATAATGAAGTAACTTACATATACATGAAGGATAGTTGTCCATAAATATACGTTAGATCCTGCATAAAACAACCAAAAAAATAGCCATTTGTAAGCTTCATCTAACAACATGCAAAACTAAGATTGACTTCACCGTAAGATGAAATTTCAAAACTCTAATATTGAAGGTTGATTAGAAATATGAAATTGTAAGTACAATTGTCACCGGATAAGAACCACTTTCAACCATCTGTTATACAAAACAATAAAAGGGATGTTGTGATAATATTGAATTACCATTTGTATGTATTGTACTGGCACTGCATAAATCAAACTTTAGTTGATTGTAAGAAAATTTGTCTTTCACAATAACTCTATGCCTAATTGATTAGCTGAAACAAAAAACATTCACAACAAAAATGCAGAGATCAAATCATGACAATAAAGTCCTTTTACCCTATGTGTTGGATTCCAATTCTGGCATCTAACTATTTTTAGCACAACGAATAATACTTTTTTCTCATTTTTTTTTAAGTTCTTGTGTTTTACTTTGTGTATTTGGAGGAGTTTAAGTTGCTAATTAACTCTCACATGCCATTAATTCTAATGCTTCTTCTTTCAGGCAACACGCCATGGACAATTAGAAGCTTTTCCTTGTGACCATTAAATACGCGAAAATTTCTCACTATATAAATTACAACTTAATTAAATTTCTCTCACTACACTAAGTTGTTATTTAGGTGATACAAAGTATTTGGTCAATTATAGTATTTAAGTGTTAACCAAACACTATTATTTCATTTTACACCAGATTTTAATCAATAACTTCAACCGAAATCCAGAAATTTCAAATTCCAAAATAAACACTATCGAACATGTTGATATGACTAAATGGTATACTGTGTACAATTGGTGTCCATAATCTTTCTTTCTGCTGAAGAAAAGAATCAAAATTTAGGACAGCAAAAGTTCATTGATTCGCAAAAAAAAAGTGACGCGCTGTGATCAACCATAAATTCCAAATTCCAAGCAGAATCCAAAACACAAAGATCATCGTATAAAATCACCATTACACTTAAATTAGCAAAAACCAGGTTAACAACGAGTTGTAATAGAAATATTCTTTGAAACATCAAATTTGCTTGAAAAAAAAAGTATGTGAAAAAAATAATAATAAAACATCCGTAATTTACAAAGAAAAAAAAACATAAAACCCCTGGATTATTTTGAAAAATAATGAAGAAAAATTAGGGATTAGTGCGAACTGGATATTGTGAGAAGCTAACTATGTTTCTGAATTGAAAATTATACCTATTTTGACATGAGATCACATTCAGTTGCAGTGTTTGTGGTCACCGCTGCTACTTGACAACACTGAGTTGGAACAGGGAAAATAAACAGTGAGTTAGGGTAGTGAGATGAAATCAAAATGATGAAATGAAACTTCAAAATGAAAGAGCAAGGGATGTGAAATCGAACTTGAAATCAAGGATACAACGTAGTGATGCGGAAGATGAAAACATGAGATACAATCGGAATAAGAAATAATTATGAAATTGAAAGAGAAATAGTGATGAAATAGAAAGAGGAAGCATGGAGAATGAAAAGGTTGTTACCTAGGACTTGAAATTTGATGAGAATGGAGGAGTGATGAAGGAGAACGAAGAGAGCTTCTGAAACATGTGGAGCACGAAAACAGAGACAAAGTGTTTTTAGGTTGATAAGGTTATGGAATGTTGTTTAGGAATGGTGTTCCAAAGCACATGGCCCTATTCAGAGACAAAGTGCAAATTTTAAAACTTATGAAAACAGAAAAATGAAATTGAGAATTTAAATTTTATTGGGGTTCTTAAGAAAACCTCTGGTATTTAACAAGGGTTTTCAAAACCTCTCCTATGTCCATTTCTTTCTAGAGATTATTATGACCCTGGTTAATAAACCCCTACTAAAATTTTATATTTTTGTAGTGACTTGTTATTCTTAAATATGCGATAATTTATATTTTAGTGGTAGCATTTTTTTTTACATGTGAGATTGAGTTTATCTATGAGATTTTAGTTAAATGAGTGCAGATTATGAAGTTGACATTAGTTATTATTATGATGGGGATGACATGTAAATATGTGTGAAATAATATGTTGTTGGTGGAGATATATTTTCTTGTTATGTTTGAATGATGGATGATGTATTATTACATTTGGATAGTTTGAAAATGATGATGATGAGTTAGTATATATGAAATACATGCATGTGTTGTGATGTTGTGTGAAAAGCGTGTATCTTAGTAAGAGGTGGGGGGTTCTGGGAGTTAACCCTCAGGAAGTTATGGGAGCTAACCCCCTGAGAGAGTTGTGGAAGCTAACTCTGAGATTCTGACTGTAGTCTTTGGGAGAGCAACGTTATGTTCATGATTGAATCTCTTTTGAATTGAGATTATAGGTGGATTTGTTGTCGTTAGATGATACAACAATTATTGTTATTGATTAAGTGATTCTAGAGGGAGTAAATGATTTAATAATAAAGGCTTAGCTGTGGTGTAGTGTGATACTTTTATTTATAATGTTTGGTTAAATCAACTCAGATTTGCATATTTGTGGTTGTGGTTTCCACTTGTGATGATCATATGACTTTGTTATACGAGAGCATATGATATTTTGGATGCATAACAATGAGAAACTTGGGATCGCATTGGAAAGAAAATTTTTTATTTCAAATGTATTTGGAATAATTTTATTTTTAGAGATAATGTATTTGTCATATGATTATGAAGTTGTTGGAAAGTTTATTTTGATGAAATAAGAAAGATTTTTCTTAATGATAAAAATTTGTAAATTATTTTAGTAACATTCCAACGGAGTTTTACACATTTCATCGTGTGTTGCACAATGGGATGCAGCTAACAAATTAAGAACATTCTTTTTCAAGACATGCAACATGAAAATGTTTTCTTATAATAATTTTTCAAAGTTCATGGCGTGAGGATTTAATATAGGAAAATTATGTTTTGACAAAGTTTTATTAACAAACTTTTGACAAAGTATACGTGACAATACTTTAATGAATGAAATAAAGGTTTGACATGACATGGAAAGAGAAGAAAAATATTTGGTGTGTGTTAAAAAATAAACTTTGTCAAACTTTGTTAAAAAAAGTTTGTCAAAGGATCATAGTCCTTCAATATATGCATAAGGACATATTGTAGGAGTCTGACATTGATATTCAAACTTGTTGCATTCTTGACATTCCAACCTTGGACGTGAGGTCTAACCATGGAGCTCAATGTCATCAATTGGTCGTAATCCATGTCTTTAGAAATAATAGGAAACAACAGTTTCCAACCTTGATATTTTAGATTTCAAATAGTTAATCTACCTACATGTGTGATTCTAAATCTCCGTCCTATTAACCTCGCTTTACAGGTACCCCACTCTCTGTTTGAGGTTTGTGTAAAAAAATCGAACAATTTCATCAGTAGTGAGTGTGTAGCATGAGGAACTGTTTTAGAACTCTAAAAAGAATGGTATGATGGAAGTATAACTTTGATTGATCGAAATACAAAAAATTCATTACTTTTAGGAGCAAAATGTTTCTCGCAATAAAATCGTCATTATATACTTGCATCTAATTATACGTGTAAAACTAATTAAGGATATTTAAGATTTATGATTCTCACACGATAAAACATAATAGAGCATTAACCTTGATCCATGGGAGATCCTGTGAATATGCGTTCTTCAAATTTGTAATCTTGTGTGTTCTTCAACCACCGTTACCCAATCTATCTCTTTGCCTTTCTTTCTCTTCTCACACGTTCTTGATGGGTTACTGTGAAAAGAACCTTATGGCCAGAGACAAAACCCCAATCCCTTTTATAAACCAATGTCCATCAAGTTGGTTTTTATTTTATCTTTATCTTTATTTTATTTTATTATCACTTCTCATAATAATAACTAATAAGTCTTTAGATTTTATTAAATCACAATTGGGCCCATCATAATATTTCAAATGAGTCACTAATAAAATTAATTCGTCAATTAATTATAACATTCTCCCACTCATATGATGTTACATAAACATAATGTGCATTAAAAGACCTTGCATAAATTGGTTCCATCATTATTCATAATTAAAGATACAAAAATAATAAGAGTCATGGCGGTCACACATCATTTGATCGACATGATCCCTTCCATGTAGTACTATATCATCCATTTCTCCTTAATATGACCTTAAAAACGAGAAGTCCATAACGGGTTCAAACATAATGTCATTTTACAAAGCAATAACATAACATAATTTGTTTTCTTCATCATAATTTGCATGCATAAACATAAAAAAGAAAACACATATTTCAGAAATTTATACATTAGGGAGCTCAGAGTGTCACATAAACATTAAAACATTAACATTCAACATTTAACATTCACTAGTAGACATAATGCCCATATTCTTTACATGACCAACATACAATTTGGGCGGTAACCCTTTTGTTAAAGGGTCAGCAATCATAAGATCTGTGTTAATATGTTCTATTGACACTTTACGTTTCTGAACTTCTTCTTTAACGGCAAAGTATTTCAACTCCATATGCTTAGCACATTTAGAATACTTGTCATTTTTAGAAAAGAAGACTGTTGGGGAATTATCACAATAAATTTTCAATGGCTTGGAAATACTGTCGACTACTCCAAGTCCTGAAATAAAGTTCCGCAACCAATTAGCCTGAACTATGGCCTCAAAGCATGCCACAAATTCAGCTTCCATGGTGGATGCAACAATGACAGACTGCTTCGCACTTTCTATGAAATCGCTCCTCCGGCAAAAAGATACACATAACCAAATGTAGACCTTCTTGTATCCACACAACCAGCAAAGTCTAAATCTGTATAACCTATCACCTCAAGGTGATCAGATTTTCTATAAGTAAGCATGTGATTCTTTGTTCCTTGTAGGTATCTTAAAACTTTCTTTGCAGCTTTCCAATGCTCTAGTCCTGGATTACTTTGGTATCTACCAAGCATACCAACTGCAAAACTAATATCTGGCCTCGTACATGTTTGAGCATACATCAAACTCCCAACAACAGATGCATAAGGGATATTTTCCATTTGTTTCCGTTTCAAATCATTCTTTGGACATTGCATGAGACTAAACTTCTCTCCTTTCTGTATTGGAACAGGAGATGCTGAACATTTATCCATTCTGAATCTCTCTAAAACTTTATTAATATATGCATTATGAGACAAACCTAATAGTCCTTGTGATCTATCACTGAATATTTCTATTCGTATCACATAGTATGCCTCACCCATATCTTTCATTTCAAAGTTATTAGAGAGAAACCTCTTAGTCTCACTTAATAGACCAAGATCATTAGTCGCAAGCAAGATATCATCAACATACAGAATCAGAAATATAAACTTACTCCCACTGACCTTCAGATATATACATCGATCAATGGTGTTTTCCTTAAATCCAAAGGACACAATAGTATCATTCAACTTAAAATACCATTGCCGAGAAGCTTGCTTAAGTCCATATATTAATCTCTTAAGTTTACACACCATGTGTTCCTTTCCTTCTTCAGCGAACCCCACCGATTGGTCCATATAGACATCCTCTTCTAAATCCTCATTCAGAAAAGTAGTTTTAACATCCATTTGGTGCAACTCAAGATCATAATGAGCTACTAATGGCATGATAATTGTCGCAACCTAAATCATGACGGGACGACGAACTAAAAATAAATTCATTTGGAAAAAGAGATTAGAAGTCGCCACCATAGTTTATTTTGGAAAACTATGGAAAACCATAAAAATAAAATAAAGTCTGCGAAAACCAAATTTAGGATTCGGGAGTCGGTTACGCGTAGGGAAGGTATTAGCACCCTACCGCGCCCGCCCAAAGGCGGTACCTTTAGTTAAATTTGCAAAAGAGATGTGTTTATTTTAAATATTTATTTTCCCATAAAAATAAGAAAATATTGAACAAACATATATTTTGAGTGAAAGGGACCCGACAAGGGTTAAAACCTTGGTCCTACGTATTCTCATTAAAAATGAGAAATCAGGACTACGTAGTTCTTTATAAAACTATTTGAAAATGATTTGGAAAACCTTTTAATTTTTGGGAAGTGAACCTGACAAGGACTTGCCTTGCTCCTACGTATCTCCATTCACAATGGAGAATCAAGGATCATGTAGTTCTTGATAAAACTTAATTAAAATATTTAATTCTTAAAGTTGTCTTTTGACATTTTTGAAAATAAGTGTCATGCGACGCGTGCGGCCAGGTTGACACCAAAATATTTCTATGATTTTTATATTTTGAAAAGGAGTGTCGTGCGACGCGAGCGGTTGATTAGACACCAAAATCATTTTAATAATTTTGTATTTGAAAAAGCAGTGTCGTGCGATGCGAGCGGTCGATTAGACACCAAAATCATTTTAATAATTTTGTATTTTAAAAAGGAGTGTCGTGCGATGCGAACGGTCGATTAAACACCAAAATTATTCTTATAATTGTTGTATTTTAAAAAGAAGTGTCATGCGACGCGAGCGGTCGATTAAATACCAAAATTATTTTTATAATTTTTGTATTTTAAAAAGAAATGTCGTGCGACGCGAGCGGTCGATTAGACACTAAAACTATTTTTATAATTCTTGTATTTAAAAATAAGTGTCGTGCGACGCGAACGGTCGATTAGACACTAAAAGAAAAAATAAATAAAATAATTTTAAATTTTATTTATTCTTATTTTTATCAATTTTGAAAATTATTTTAATTTTTATTTCAATTTAAAATATTTTTTTATTTTTGAAAATGATATGATTGATATGTGATATTTAATAAAATAAAAAGGTAAAATTGGAAATAGAAAATAGAAAATGAAAATGCATAAGTAAATAGGTGAGTGCAATGAGAAAAACTACACACATGAGAATGGGTACACATAGAGAAACGTGTGGTGCATAAAATAAACACGTCATAGTTTAAAAAAAAAAATAAAGAAGTGAGGTGTGTGCTTAGTGAAAATGCAGGTAGAAGAGATAAAATGAAGTTAAACGCAAAGGATGTGGAGTTATTACATTAGGGAATGCATGGAGTAAATAAATAAAAAGATGGCCCATTTATTATGCAAATCTGGAGTGGTATGAAAATTAAGTTACGGGGGTGCACGAAGTGATATTGTGTCAGCAGCAAAACCCTAGTCCAGTATCTCCATCTTCATCAACATACCAAATTTAATTTTCTCCAATTTCAATCCCACACTCACGGTGCACACTAACAACATCACTACCATCTCCACTGTTCACCGCAAAGTCGCCGTCGATGGCCCCGGTCGCCCTCAACAACCTTGCCAGTTCCATTTCCGTTTTGCCTCTGCATGAAATATCACTAAACGGTGCCGGAACCATTGTTCTGTCAAAGATACCGCCATCAACAACAAAGGTTGTCACTGGTACCTCTTCCTTTCTCATTTCATTCGCACAAATCATCCAAGAGTTAGCACCAAATCATCCACACTTACTCTCCCTTCTCGAAGCCTATTCAACCCTTTCCCCCCTCCTTTCTAATTGATTTATAATGATTATTGACCATTGTAACAGGAAGATGAATTGGGTCTTTTATTTAACTCACAATGTAATCACCAAAGTGGAATAAAGAATTCATAACGTACCTTTACTGTGAATTATTGATTTTCTTGCTACTTACTGCACTGTTTCTTTGTTTTGATTCTTTTTTGTGTCTCTACGACAATGGTCTGGATGAAAGTGCGTGAAAAAGGGTGCAGAGGATGGTTGATGATGGCTTAAAATGTTAGAGAAGAAGATGATGGTGCTTGCATGATGTGTTACCGTAATCAATGAATCTGTCCAAAAAACTCTTTTTAAGAAAAAAAAAATGTCTAGTGGTTTGGTGTAAAGAGCAATTAGGGAGTTGAGAACACACGAACTCTGAACGGCAGTTGAAGGAAGTGAACCCAGTGGTTGGAGAAAGTTGAGACCATGAGTAACCGATGTTTTCAAAAACTGTTTTTTGTGTTTTTTAATTTTTAATTTTTTGAATTTAATTAATAAAAATGAATAGTAATTAATAATAAATAATTATTAACTTTTTAATTTTTTTAATTTTAATTTCTGATTTTATTAATTAATTAAAAACGAAAATATGTTTTTTAATTATAAAAAAAAGGGTTATTTTAACGCTTAAAAAAACATAAATTAAAACTTTTATTAAATAATTATTATTATTTTTTAACGATTTTTTTATCTTTTTTATGTAACACTTATTTTTGTATATATATATATATATATATATATATATATATATATTATTTTATTTTACTTTATTATTTTATTTTATTTATTTCATTTCATTTTATTTTTTATATTTTATATTTTATTTTTTTTATTTTAAAACAAAGTTATTTGTCCGGACGAAATTGGATGTTGATAATAATTCTAAAAGAATTTTTCTTGGAAACAGGCAAAAATGTTTCCTTATAGTCAATGTCATCTTTCTGAGTAAAACCTTTGGCAACGGACCTTGTAACGTTCAATATTGTCTTGAGAGTCACACTTAGTCTTAAAGACCCATTTATACCCAACTCTCTTGCATCCTTCTGGCAATTCCACAAGATCCCATACATCATTTTGTGCCATTGATTTAAGCTCATCATTCATGGCATCTAACCACTTATCAAAATTATCATCATTAATGGCTTCTGAAAAAAATTATATCATTATCAATACTTAAGTCATTTTTTGACTCTTGTAGATAAACCATATAGTCATTCGAAATAACAGACTTTCTATCTCTGTGAGATCTTCTTAATATTATTTCTTGTGGTTGTTCTACTATTGGTTCATTGTTAATCTCGGGATCATTAATTTATTGTTCTTCTTGATTGTTGTGAGTTTCTACAACATGTGGAACAACAACTCTTGATAAAGAAGTACTAGCTATAGGAACTTGTACTCTAACTTCCTTAATCTCCACATTTTGTGAAGTTTCACTCCCACTGGTTTCACCATTCTCAATAAACTGAGCATTTCTAGTTTCAACTATTCTTGTACTATGGGTAGGACAATAAAACATATACCCTTTTGATTTTTCTGGATAACCAATGAAAAATCCATTAATTGTTCTTTTATTCAGTTTCTTTTCTTGTGGATTGTATATTCTTACTTCTGCCTGACAACCCCAAACATGCAAGTGTCTCAAACTGGGTTTCCTACTCGTCCACAACTCAAAAGGAGTCTTTTGAACTACTTTACTAGGAACCCTATTCAACAAATACATGGCAGTCTTTAAAGCATACATCTACAATGATACAGGTAAACATGAATTACTTAACATACTCCTAACCATATCCAATAAGGTTCGATTACGCTTTTCTGATACACCATTTTGTTGTGGTGTGCCTGCCATTGTGTATTGAGCACAAATACCACATTTCTCGACGAACTTAGAGAACGGACCAGGATGTTGTCCACTTTCATCATATCTTCCATAATACTCACAACATTTATCAGACCTTACGATTTTCACCTTTCTGTCTAATTGCCTTTCTACTTCATTTATATAAACTTCCAAGGCATTCACTGATTGAGATTTCTCATGCAGTAGATAGACATGTCCATAATGCAAAAAATCATCAATAAAGGTGATGAAGTACTTCTCTTTATTGAAAGAATTTACATCAAACAGACCATATATATCGGTATATATGATTTCAAGAAGCTGAGTGCTTCTCGTGGCTCCTTTCTTTATGTTTAGTTTGTTTGCCTTTAATACAATCCACACACACATTCAGATCAGTAAAATATAAATCTGGAAGGATTTCATTCTTTACTAATCTTTGCATTCTTTCTTTGGAAATATGTCTCAAACGTTTATACCACAAGTAAGTAGATCGTTCATCCACTAAACTACGTTTAGTGCCAACATTGTGATGCAAAGTCATAAGAGTTGCAACATATAAATTATCCAAATTCAATTTATATAAATCATCATAAAGTGTACCAGATCCAATCATAAAAGTACGCTTAAACAAACTGAAACAACCATTCCCAAACTTAAAAGAGTATCCAACAATATCAAGCTTAGATAAAGAAATTAAATTCCTAGTGATACTAGGTACATAAAAAGTATCCATAAGGTCTAAGTGATATCCAGTGTCGAGGATTAGATGATAAGTCTGACCGCTTCCACTGGAACTTTCTCTTTATTGCCCATGAAGACAAACTTCTCATTGGGTTTATGGTTCAGGTTGTAAGAAATCCCTGCATCACATTAGAAACATGAGTCGTACATCCAGAATCAATCCACCACGTATTATGGGGAACTTCAGTTAAGTTTGATTCAAAACATATGTAAGCATTATGCTCACCTTTCCTTTTGAACCAAGCTCTACACTTTATGCAGTCCTTCTGGAAATGTCCAGACTTCCTATAGAAATGACATTTGTCATTTTTCTTCTGGATTTTGGTTGAGGACTCGTCAATCTTTAGTGGTCCTTTACCCTTTCCATGTTTCTTAGCAACTTTCTTTCCAACAGCTCCTTGATTCTTCACATATTGAATAAAGTGGCTTCCTAAGTTCTTCAGTCGAGTCTCCTCCTGAACTAACATATTGTGCAATTCATGCACATTCCACTTGTTTTCATTGGTGTTGTAGTTCATTTGGAACGGACCATACGCAGACGATAATGAGTTTAAAATGAACTGCACGAGAAAACCTTCATCCACTGCCATTCCTAGAGACTTAAGTCTTGCTGCGATATTTGTCATCTCGATCACATGCTCATGCATGGTACGTGAACTGTCAAACTTCATGGTGGTTAACGTACTCATCAGTGTCCTAGTGAGAGATTTATCAACAATTTGGGAGCGCTCTTCCACAAATTTCATAAATTCTTTTGCCTCATCGGTTTTGGAAAAAGCTGACTTTATATTGCTTGCTATGCTCATTCTCATAAACATTAAGTTAAGTCTGTTTGATCTTGCTCAAGCTTTGTAATGGGCTTTCTCTTCATTGCTACTAGCATCCGTGATAGCAACCAGCTTTTCAACTTGAAAAGCTAGATCAAGATCCAACACACCTAAGTGAAATTGGACTTGCTCACTTCAGTCAGGGAAATTCAACCCATTAAAGACTGGAACAGACGGAGCATGCGAGTGTAAAGATACCGGAACAGAGACTGCAATTAACACATGCCTAACATCAATGCTTTGAGTCATAAAACTAAACGTAAAAACAGATTTAGATATAAACAATCATTCTATGCATACTAATGTTCTCCTTTGGAAGATCCAATAATACACAAACATAAGCATAATGATGCTAATCATATTATAACATTATTGATAATTAAAATATGCATCAACTAGAATCACCTACTACATTTTAGTATATAAATAAAACTAGTAACGCATACAAAATTAACTACAATCATGTTTATTAATTATAAGAACAATTAATCAACCTTTGGACGATCCTGAAATGCCTTATAATTAATGAATTTCAATTAACCCATAAATTTAATTATTCATAAATTAGCATCCATACTAAGGGTAATTGAAATAAAAAGTATAAATAATTTAAAATCACAAAAACTTTAAAATTTTGACCACTTTGGTGAATAACAAAATTTATCATACTTGATTTCAAATAAATAAATAAATATACATTTAATTGCTATAAACTTTATACAATATCCTCATTAATTTTAATTTAACAATAATAAACATAAATATTATTGCAAATTAAAATAAAATTATTAATTATTTATATAAATAAAATTATTAATTATTTATATAAATAAAATAATTAATATTAATTTAATTGGTAACATAAATCAATAATAACATTAAACTTTAATCTTATTTAACCATGTTTACACATTATGTAATTGGAAAACTTTCAATTTACATACGTTTACAGTAACTTTTATACTTTTATGCCATTCACACACTGCCATATTACTTCATTCCAAATTAAAATATTAAAAAAAAACACTTTCACAATGAAAAGCATGAACCCAATTAGCCACGTTCAACCACGCACACAATTCCAATTGATGCTTATTCGTACAGGAGGCATCGTGGCATTCAACAAGTAACAGCTTTTAAACTTTTCACTCAATGCCATTCACTCCAAATTCACGTGCACAGGAACGGTTTTTATTTTTATTTATTTATTTTTATTCAATGCCAAAAAATAAAAACACATTACAGTAAAAACACACAAACAATTCTAATAAATGGCAGCACAACGGGATGGAGTCTCACCAAAGAAAAACAATTCTCATTTTCAACCATGACATTCACATTCAATTTTTAAAACTACGAAAAACTTAAATAATCCTTAAAACTTTAATTAAGGTTCATAAAAATTTGAAACAAACATCGTAAAAGGAGAATAATAAATCTTATAACTTTGTTCTGATAATAAATCTTATAACTTTGTTCTGATACCACATGTAAAACTAATTAAGGATCTTTACGATTTATGATTCTCACACGATAAAACATAATAGAGCACTAACCACTAACCTTGATCCATGGGAGATCCTGTGAATATGCGATCTTCAAATTTGTAATCTTGTGTGCTTTTTAATCTTCAACCACCATTACCCAATTTATCTCTTTGCCTTTCTTTCTCTTCTCACACGTTCTTGATGGGTTACTGTGAAAAGAACCTTATGGCCAAACACAGAACCCCAATCCCTTTTTAAACCAATATCCATCAAGTTGATTTTTATTTTATCTTTTATCTTTATTTTATTTTATTATCACTTCTCGTAATAATAACCAATAAGTATTTAAATTTTATTAAATCACAATTGGCTCCGTCATAATATTCATCGATTAGTTCTAACAAATGTTTCTCGCAATAAAATCGTCATTATACACTTGCATCTAATTATACGTGTTGAACCAGCATATCTGGTGTAATACGGTCTTAAGAAGACATTGTTGTGCAGGATCAACTTCATCATCAATCACATGAGTTTGTACTTTAGAACTCTTGTCACTTTGTTGTCTTTTATACGAAGAAGTGGAAGTCATGTCTTTTAGACGATGTACAGGGTGATTGAGGAGCTTCCTCTAATGTAGCCTAAAATATAGACTCTTGTGGGATATAGTCCATGTCATTGTTGAGATCAACGTTGTAAGCTTGTGTTTGGATGCATTGCCTCGCTTCGCATTGTGCCCAATAATATGAATAAATTTAACAACTTGTTCATCGACAATCGATCAAAATGCATCTTTTACCAACTCTATTGTCCTTAATCGGTCTTGTGTGCCATTCACTGTCTATTTCAAAAATAAACCCCGATAATTTCTAAATTTTTTATTAATTATATTTACCTCTACCCAAATATCTAAATAAGTTATAAATTTTAAATTTACAAGTTCACTACTGCATTTAATATTTTATGCTTAAAGTCTATTCATGTTATAAATAAACAATAAAATTTTGTAATTTAACTACGAAGTCACTTTTCATTTTTATGGTAAATATTACAACAACCATATTTTATTGCAATATTTGTTCATTTGTAATTTTAATACATTTATTTTAGAACTTTTTATTAAATATTTATATTACAATTACACAACTTTTTATTTGTATTTTAAACTAAATTTTTTTAATATCGTTTTATGATAAATGATATGTTCATAAGAAAAATAGTAAATTGTAACTGCATTTAAATTTATTTTCGTAACAATATTTTAATATTAAATTAGTATAAATGTGATAAATTAATATTATAGTACAATTTATACTAAATGTTTTTAATATAAGTTTATATATATATATATATATATATATATATATATATATATAAATGATAATGCAATAAAAAGTTTAACATAAATTTAATATTTTTTTTAATATGTTACAAATATATTTAAATTATTAACTTATTTAAAAATTATAATAAATGATAATTTTCTACAATTGTATAAAATTTCAATAAATCAAATTACATATGACATTTTAACTTTTGTATACTAATTAATTTTAAGTTTATAAGCATAATCTTAAATCAATCCTAAACCTAATATACAAAGCAGAGCATGCATGAAAATTAAGAAAACATTAAATTAAATCAATCATCATGCATATTCAATTCTACTAAATTAAAACATGTGTTTTTAATCAACACCTATAGATATATTTACTCCCACAAAAACATGCATTTCATTCAAAAACGAATGAGGACCAACACTAGGAAAACAACACCCGGTGACTTCATATAGGACAACAACACACAGTGAATTCATAGACAATTTTTGAGAGTTTAAGTAATATGTTAAAAATTTATATATTTAATCATTGTTATAAATGAAAAAAAAAAGGATCATTGACATCATGCTTTATAATAGGTGAAGAAATTGAAATTTTTGTGTTTTCATCTTCACATGTATTACTTTTAAAAAATAATCTATTCTTTTATTCTATTTAAAGTATAACTATTTAAAAAAAGTTAAAAAATAAAAAATAAACTATTAAAATTTAATTAAATATTGAGAGATGTAATTACTAAAAAAAATTTATGATAATCAAGTCATACTTAAAAATAATTATGAAAAAAAAAATAATAATTAACTTTTTTTCTTTTATGTTCATGTGAAAAATTATTATACAAAATACTCATGAAATAAAAAAAATATGAAACTTATATTTTAGTATCAAACAAGAGAGAATTTTTTTTTTTCATAATGCAAAACATGTGAGCAGAAGTAATGACTCTCTATTTAACTTCCCTATTGTTATTTTCAAAAACAAACAAAAAATGTAAAAGAATGGAAGATGAATAGAAACATAAATAAATCAAGAAGAAAAAGGAGAGAAAAAATATATATTAATTAGTTTTTTATTATATTTAATTTTATGTTTTACTTGTTATTAACATTGAATGACGTGTTTCATTAAAAAATTAAATTATATAAAAAAAAATTAAATATCCATATAATTTAATTTCCTTAAATTGTCATTATACATAAAAGGGGAAAGAGGGAACCCTATTACATAGGTTTATGTAAAACTAACATAGGGTAACCACACACGGTTACCCCTAACTACTCTAACAAGAAGCACACAATTTTAAAATGATAGTTTAGGATCAATTTAAACCACTTTACCCGTAGTAGTGAACAAAAGAAAAATTACATAGGAATCTCAAACATTACCTACGCTTGTTGTGTGGACCAGCACAACTTTCTTATCCCATATCTGTTTCGAGAGAAAATGACATAGAGAACTTGAGGTAATCGATATAAGCATTGCATTAGTATAGTGCCTTAAAAAGACAATAATTATTCTCCTTTCGATATGCTAAAAAGTGTTGTGTTATCTGGTTTTCAAATTTGTTCAATAATTCGTATTTTTATAAATAAGATCAATAGTATATTTAAATTCTTTAATTCTAAACAATAATCATTACAATGCTTTGGTTCCATAATGACTCCAGATCAGCAAGATGATTACACAGGAATGGATTTTATTACATCATCATTTCGATACCCAAATTTAACGGTTATTAAATTTTTATTTCAATATATCCGTCGTGACTGTAGTCCTACTTATTTATGATGGTTTTATTATCAATTAATTATATTTTATAAAATTATAAAAATATATTATTATCAAATATTTAATATCAAAAGAATAAAAAAATGTTTTTTTAATATTAATTTTTTTAATATCAAATATTTAAAAAAAAATAAAATTTAATAATTTAAAATTAGAGTACCAAATAAAATGTTATAAGAAACGATACATTTTTTAAATTTGCTAATATTAGTGAAACTGTGAGACCCTCTCTTTTTCCTTTTCTGAAAACACTAACAATAATCTGCCTCCACACCACTCCTTCTTCTGCAATCCTTCTCTCTGCTTCCTTATTTTCCTCAGAGAAAGCTTGAGCTCTTGTCCTCCCTCTGAAGTCTTTTCCTTTTTTCTTGTTGCAACAGGTAAGCTTGGAGTCAGTGTAGAACCCTCCCTTCCAACTGAGCATTCCTCTCCTCTCGTAAGTTAAATTTTAGTTCTCAATTTCTGTAATCTCACCCTTGCCTGAGTTGAAATTCAGGTCTCATTCTTCTTTGTGGGTCTGCATTCCATTTCCTTAGGTTTTGTAGGGTTGTGGTGTCCTTTTGTTAGGAGTTTTCTTCTCTACGAGCCAGTGGTTGTCTAAAGGTAAGAGAAGGTAAGAGAAGTTATCTGTTTTTTCTAAATTCACTTAGAAATAATCTTTTAACGAATTGGGTTGCCTAAACTGGTGCTGGACTGATACTTGGATCACTTGTTTACACTGAATTGAGGTTTTGTTTGAATTCCTCGGTTTTTACATGCGAGATCAGATTGGGAATCTGATGTTTTCGTCTAGGCGAGTAGCTCTCGCCTGAATGAAAATACTAAAAATTCATCTCGGTTTCCTGTTCAAATTGTTGCCTAGACTAGCGAGTTTCGCTTTAGCGAGTTTCGCTTTAGCGAGAGGCAATCTCGCCTAAACGAAAATGCTCAGCCTAAGTCTCTGTTTGAATATTATTATTCAGTTAAAACTATTTCCAAACAAATTATTGTTGTTATAAACAATGTGTGTGTAATAAACAAAATTATAGTTGTGTTATTTTTATATTCAAAAGTTATCTAAACAACTATGAGAGGACAATATTATTTAATTACATTTATAAATTATAGATACAACCGTGATATATATATATATATATATATTAATTAGTAATCTGGTCCACCAATAATTTAATGTTGAATGGAGTATTAAAATATAAATATAACTTTTAATTAAGATTACATTTACTTTGCATTCTATTTGTATTTTATCGTCATCGTAATTAATTAAATTTGAATTGATCGAAAAAGTTAAGTAATTAAAATCTTTTTATCATCGTACAACAACTTTTTAGATTAGCGCCTTTTTAGGTGTCTACATATATCAAACCACACAATAATATATTTTGGCTTCAAGCAATAATGGCCTACAACACACAAGCAAAACCAATTTTTATCAAACAAAGTATGTTCACACCAAAAAAACCAGGATGTTAAGTGGCACAAGTTTCTATTTTTACAAACATTTCAGATTCAAGTTTTACTATATAATTTACTTTTGTTTTCTTTTTGAAGGATTAAAGAATAAACTGTTATATTGTCCAAATTAGATGATGATTTTGTAATTTTCCCTTTATTATATCTGTCAAAGTGTCCCTATTTAAGAAATTTGTAAAGATTCATTTATGTTTTTTTTACTAATTTGTTGTTGTTTATAAATATTAACAAGTTATATTGTTTTTACAGAACTTACTTATTCTGTAAGAAATGTATAACAATATTTTTAATTTTACGATTTCAGCTACAAACTTTGAAAGTTTTCTAATATGGAAGACGAAAAGCACAACCAAATACTGACTCCGTCAATGATTTTTTTAATCAAACAACATCGACAGAAGGCAAAGGTAGATTAAAAATAATACTTATTATTACGGTACACTATATACATGCATATATTTATTAAATGGATGAATAAAGATAGTCAATGTTGGATAAGTTATGTTTACTCGGTATTACGGTACACTATATACATGCATATATTTACTACAAATGATGTACAACATTTTACACCAGACAATGAAGAGGAAGAACATGAAATAGAAGATGAAAACCATTTGACTTTGTTGTCCATGTCAAGATATGACACTAATATCTAAATACTTTTTGTTTTGTTGAATACACACACAACACACACATATAAGTACACATAAAAAACCAAACAATATAATAGTAGCATGTGACCAATTATGATACAAAAGCACTTTACTATTTTACTAAAAGTCAACAATGGAATAATATAAAGAATTAACTAACATCAAATATGTCTATAAAGTGAAATGTACACATACATCCTATGTTTTTAAATTAATTTTTACAAAACAAATTTGTTACTAAATCTCCATTAGTCTACTTAGATTATTGTCATGAAATCGCCCTTCTTGGATGAAACTCTAATCTTGATGGTATCTCTTTCTTAAAAACCATTACAGATGCCGAATAGTTTCCATCCAGAACCTAAGTAACACTGTTTTGGATGGACCAACCCACCTTATATTGCAAAACCAAACCTCTCCTTTGTCATTGTATAAAATATATCTAATCCTATTCTTCTTCGGGGCTTGCCTTGCAAAGTCTGCTTCCAAATATTGACATGAAAAAAAAAGTTAGACATTACATGTACTCCTGCAAAACTATAAACTATACATATGTGATATCGCAAAATTATTTACCAATGATCATGACTTGGCATCATTGCCAGACAGAGTTTTATCTATTGAATAGAAGAAATTCGCAGGATCGTACTCCTCATGGAAATAACGTCGTTGAACTTTTGGTGGATTGGAGCAGTAAAAAATATCTTTGTATACATCAGAATATATTCTAAACTGAAAACTATTATCTCCTATATATTTGAAATGAATAGTATGAGGACTCTTAAACTTATAATAACCAACCATTTGCAAAACACCTCTACTAGTTTGTAAGGATCCACATTCATTTTCTTCTACCATCATAATGTATTGTCTACCGGATGGATCTATCATTCTTCCTTCTCCTACAACCATTTCATCTTTCCAAAAATGAAGAAACATATCATTCAGAATAATGAAATCATGTAAACAAGACATCAATGTTAATCAAGTCATCTATATAACAGTGAAAAAAAAATACAACATATTCCATGAATTTTTACCTTCTTTAGTTTGAGGGCACTTCCAAAACAGTTGAAGAAGTTTTTGGAAAAAACAGTTGTCACTCCATAATTATTCCCCTTTCCGGCACAATATTGTATCTCTTCCCAAATCATATTAAAAATTTGAAACTCAAAACGTATGAGTAACTATGAAATGATCACTTCTAGATTATACATTTTAACTATTTTTTTACCACTAGCAAATGACTTACCACCCACATTATCGTCATGCACTCTGATAGAAACAATGTTTCCATTTCTATCCATTAATTTATAGCATCCCATTTTAAGATCTTTATCCCAATACAGAACACAGTTATCTTCAAAAATGACATCATCCTGGTACAACACATATTTACAGTTACATTTTCCATTAAAAAATGATGTATCATAAAGACAAGACCATTGACATCAACAGAGATACACCCAATGTATTTATTCCAAAAATAGCATACGTCAAAGAACATCAAATATCCAATTAAACAACAAATAAAAATGTATAAAACCCTAACCTATCAATATACAACACTATTTAAAAATAAAAAACTAAAACGACAATATAAAAGTTTTTCTATTTCCAAACAAACTCTAAAAAGATTAACATATATACCAGTACAAAGTATAAAAAGACGTGTGGTTGCGAGAGGATATCAGAATATCAAGAGACTTCTTCTTAGATTATGTTTGACAATGAAGACAGAAAGTTAGTTGTCATTCCTTAAATGTATCACTTGCATGTTTTGTATTGTCGAGCTCTGTTTTTGGAATTTTAACTTTCTAAATTCTTTCAATATTTTCATTATTTGAATTTATTTCTTTAAAATATTATTTTAGTGACAGTTATTAACTTAATAAAACTGACAAATATATAACGAGCACTACTTTCACAATTTACCTAAATTCAATAAAACATTTTTTTTTTGTAAATGTTAATGAAAAATAATTATTATTGTTACATCATTAAAAATTAAAAATAACTACCATAAATTATAGAAAATGATTCAAATAATCCTCATAATTTTTATTAATTAACAAATACTAGCTCTGTAATTATGCTATTTTAGGATGTAATACATATATTTTAAAGCAACTTCATTGCTATATTGGGCATATCATATACGTAATTTTCTATAAATACTAAAGAAAAGGACAACGTTAAAATATTTTATCAAACAATGTATTACACGTTCAAATTTATATCTGAGCTAATTCAATTTTTATATATTATATTAATTGTTATAACTTATATAATATCTACAAGAAGTTTGTAAATGTAGATAAAGACTGTCATTGATAAATTGTATTATATGTTAACCATGACAACCTATATAATAACATTAAAAAAAATACATAATTTTCATAATTTATCAAATCAATAGTACATCATTGGGTTACAAAATAGATGTTCCATATCACTAACTTTCAACATCCAATTTCGTCCGGATGAATAAATTTATTTTTTTTTTAAAAAATAAAACAATATATAAAATAAAGTTTTTTAGTGAATGAAAAATAAAAAAAATGTGAAAGAAAATTTTCTTCAAAGATTTTCAAACTTTAATTTTAGAAAAAAAAAGAAAAAAAGAGAGATGAAAAAAATGAGGAAAAAAAAGGAAGAACCTAATTTGTTATCACATTCCTCTTCTTGAGCCCAACAACTCAACACATCTTCTACCTTTGTTCTGGTAAAGAAATTAGTGATATGATTCTAATAATTAAAAGCAATATCTCTGCATATAATTATAATCAATATTACTAATTAGGATATTACTAATCTTGATTGATTTTGTGCTCTTATTTGCTATGATTTGATCTTTATAATGTGCTGCTATCATGACCAATTCCTTCCTTATATTGTTCATTACAATTAAAGCTGAGATTGCATTGATATTGCAAAGTGTGAGTATAAATACGCACTCTGTCATGACCAAAAAAAAGATATTCTCGACACTTCTCTAATTCTTTCTCATCACCACTCTCACATACACACGCCATTTTCTATTTCTATTTCAAAAAAAAAACATATTGAAGGAGGTGGAGATTCGAGAAAAAAAAAAGAGATTCTTTACACTTTCTCTTTCTCTCTCATTACCACCCACACAAATGCATCTTCTTTTTATTTCTCTTGAAAACAAAACCACAAAAATATTAGAAAAGGAGGGAAGAAAAAGGAAAGAGAGAAGTACAACATTCTTAGTTTCTTTTGATTTTCTTTTTCTAATTTTCATTATTTTTTTAAATCATAAATTTTTTTCCCATTTCTTTGGTGTCTATTTGACCGCTCACGTCACGTGATACCCATTTTAGACTTTCGTTCTTTTTTTTTTCTAAAAAATATATATACCAATCTAAAAAAAATAGCTTTCTTTATTTACTCCCTAATATCTATTTGGTTGCTCACGTCATGGTGACATCCACATCCACTCTCAAATATCTTTAAAAAATATATGAAAAATTATAAAAGATTAAAAAATGAAAAAAAATCAAAGATTAAAAAAAAGAATTTATTTTCAGTGTCTATTTGCCCGCTCGCATCGCGTGACACAAATGATAAAATAATATTAAAAATTTGAATGAATAAGTTTTCAAAATTATTAAAAAAATTAAATCATTTTTCAAATATTTTTCCAAATAGTTTTTCATAAAGAACTACGTAACCTTGATTCTCCATCCACATGTAAATACGTAGGAGCAAGGATTAATCCTTGCCAGGCCTAAAAAAAAAATTCTTTTATACATCCTTTTATTGTTACTTTTGGGGACATTAAATATTTTGAAAACCCACATCCTTTTTGCACGTTTAATTAAAGGTACTGTCATAGGACGGACAATGTGGGGTGCTAAAACCTTCCCCACACATAATCAACTCCCAGATCCAAAATCTGGTTTTTTTGGTAGACCTTGTCTTATCATTTTGGTTTTTCTGTAGTTTTCCATAATAAACTTTGGTGGCGACTCCAAACTTTGTTTTGTTTTTTACAAATTTTATTTTTGGTTCGCTGTCCCGTCGCGATTTCGGTTACGACAAATGGCGACTCCACTGGGGATGCTAGAGAGTCAAACCATTTATTTGGATGTGCAAAATTGATGTGGTTTTTCTTCATATTCTTTCTTTCTCATTTTTTCTCTTTCTGGGTATGTGTATTTTTATCTCTTTTTATATTTAGAATAAATGTGTGTGTATATTCTTCTTTATTTTAGTATTTGGAATAATGTTCAGGTGGGGTTTTGGGTATACGTTGCATTCTCCCCTCACACACACACACACACATTTTGTTCATTACATGAGCGGGGCCCTATACTCGGGTCTAAGTTGCTTAGAATTAGAGGGGATTGTGTAGTAGTGCCACAGTGGATGTACTTCCCAAGTGATCATTGTGAGAACCCTAGCTAGAGTTTGTTTGCTTCATTAGTATTCTCACTTCTTGTTGTTTATCAACTGTCGTGGCAAAGGCCATGAAGTGGGCCATAGTTGTAATGACCTTGATATTTAGGTATTAGGGAAGGTTAAAATACCTTTTTGGTCCCAATTTTCATCAAGTTTTTTCGAATACGTCCTAATACTGCTTTTGTGTTTAAATAGGTCCCAATTTTTGTCAATTTTGTTTAATTGGGTCCTTTTTTGCTAACATCGTTTAAATCATTAACGACCATGAATAGTGACTGCCACGTGTCACTTCATGGTTTTTTTGAATTTTTTTTGAATTTTTTTTTTATTTTTATTTTTTTAATTTATTTTAAATTTTTTAAAATTTTTTTTTAAATGTACACGTGTTAACCTAGGAGTATGCCACATGTCACTTTGTGGTTTTTTTGAATTTCTTTTGAATTTTTTTTGAATTTTTTTGAATTGTTTTTGAATTTTTTTAAATGTTCATGTGTCAACGCAGTAGCGTGCCACGTGTCAAAGTCAATGTTCTAAATTCAATTTGGTCCCTATATTTGTTATTGTTCTTCAATTAGGTCCCAATTTTTGTTAACATTAATCAATTTGTTCCCTCTCCAAATTAAAATCAAATTTAATTTTTATATTAAAATTCACATTTTTATTAAATATTTTTATATAATATATTAAAATTCACATCATTATAAATTTGATATAAAAATTAAATTTAGTCACATCTTTGAAAGGGACCAAATTGGTTAATGTTAACAAAAATTGGGACCTAATTGAACAAAAATAACAAATATAGGGACCAAATTGAATATAGAATATTGACTTTGACACATGGCACACTATTGGGTTGACACGTGGACATTTAAAAAAAATTCAAAAAAAAATTCAAAAAAACCATGAAGTGACACGTGGCACACTCCTAGGTTGACACGTGTACATTAAAAAAAATTAAATTTTTTTAAAAAATAAAAATAAATAAATAAATTCAAAAAAACCACGAAGTGACACGTGGCAGTCACTGTTCATGGCCGTTAATGATTTAAACGGTGTTAGCAAAAAAGGACTCAATTGAACAAAATTGACGAAAATTAGGACCTATTTGACCACAAAACCAAAATTAGGACTTATTTGAAAAAACTTGACGAAAATTGGGATCAAAAAGATATTTTAACTATTATATTAATTGTTATAACTTATATAATATCTACATGAAGTTTGTAAATGTAGATAAAGACTCTCATTAATAAATTAATAAATTGTATTATATGTTAACCATGCTAGCCTATATAATAACATTAAAGAAAAAGATATATAATTTTCATAATTTATCAAACCAATAGTACATCATTAGGTTACAAAATAGATGTTCCATATCATTAACTTTCAACATCCAATTTCGTCCGGATGAATAAATTTATTTTCAAAAAAAAAATATATAAAAAAAATAAAATAAAGTTTTTTAGTTAATGAAAAATAAGAAAAATGTGAAACAAAATTTTCTTCAAAGATTTTCAAACTTTAATTTTAGAAAAAAAAAAGAAAAAAAGAGAGATGAAAAAAAAGAAAAAAAGAGAAAGAAGAGCCTAATTTGTTATCACACCCCTCTTCATGAGTCCAACAACTCAACATATCTTCTACCTTTGTTCTGATAGAGAAATTAGTGATATGATTTTAATAATTAAAAGCAATATCTCTGCATATAATTAGAATCAATATTACTAATTGAGATTGATTTTTGTGCTCTAATTTGTTAAAAGTTAGAAACAATATTACTGATCTTGATTGATTTTTTGATATGATTTGTTATGATTTGATCTCTATAATGTGCTGCTATCATGACCAATTTCTTCCTTATATTGTTCATTACAATTAAGGCTGAGATTGCATTGATATTGCAAAGTGTGAGTATAAATATGCACTTTGTCATGACCGAAAAAAAAAGATATTCTAGACACTTCTCTAATTCTTTCCCATCACCACTCTCACATACACACCTCCTTTTTTATTTCTCTTTAAAAAAAACATATTGAAAGAGGTAGAAAATCGAAAAAAATACATTCTTTACACTCTCTCTTTCTCTCTCATTACCACCCACACAAATGCATCTTCTTTTTATCTCTCTTGAATAAAAAAACACAAAAATATTAAAAAAGGAGGCAAGAAAAAGGAAAGAGAGAAGTACGTCATTCTTAGTTTCTTTTGATTTTTTTTTCTAATTTTCATTATTTTTTTTAAATCATAAATTTTTTTCCCATTTCTTTGGTGTCTATTTGACCGCTCGCGTCACATGACACTCATTTTAGACTTTCGTTCTTTTTTTCCCTAAAAAATATATATACCAATCTAAAAAAAATAGCTTTCTTTATTTACTCCCTAATATCTATCTGGTTGCACACGTCGTAGTGACATCCACATCCACTCTCAAATATCTTTAAAAAAATATGAAAAATTATAAAAGATTAAAAAATAAAAAATCAAAGATTAAAAAAAGAATTTATTTTCAGGGTCTATTCGGTCGCTCGCGTTGCGTGACACAAATGATAAAATAATATTAAAAATTTGAATGAATAAGTTTTCAAAATTATTAAAAAAAGTTAAATAAATTTTCAAATATTTTTCCAAATATTTTTTCATAAAGAACTACGTAACCTTGATTCTCCATCCACATGGAGATACGTAGGAGCAAGGATTAATCCTTCTCGGGCCTAAAAAAAAATTGTTTCTTTTGTACATCCTTTTATTGTTACTTTTGGGGAAAATTAAATACTTTGAAAAACCACATCCTTTTTGCACGTTTAATTAAAGGTACCGTCATAGAACGGGCGATGTGGGGTGCTAAAACCTTCCCCACACGTAATCGACTCCCGGATCCAAAATCTGGTTTTTTTGGTAGACCTTGTCTTATCATTTTGGTTTTTCTGTAGTTTTCCATAATAAACTTTGGTGGCGACTCCAAACTCTGTTTTGTTTTTTACAAATTTTATTTTTGGTTCGCCGTCCCGTCGCGATTTCGGTTGCGACACTAACATCATAGTAAAAATATAAATACTAATGTTTGACAAAAGTAAAAGGTGCAAATACTACATGGATATTCAAATACATATTACATTGATATACTTAGTCCTCTCCCTAGAAATAACAAATTTTAGAACATCTCCAACTTGATAGCCTTTATCATAACATAATTTCTTCCACCCACTTATAAGATAGCATTTTGTCCTTCTTCTATGTGCCCATTTGATCTGGCACAATGAACAAATTCTAGCACCGTTGACCAGATAAATAGATTTCGTACAATGATCTAAACCACCAACAACAAAAGAAGCTTCCAAATACTAATTCAATAGAAAACAAATCAAACGATTCAAGAGTCAATATCCAAAGGACAAAAAAGGTCATATAGAAATAATAAACAACACTTAATTGTTCACAAATACTTTGAACTGTTGATATCATTCCCAATAAGTGTTTTCACTATTGAAAAGTAGTAGTCATCTTCATCATGTGCCTTTTCATCATTAGACTCATTCAAATGTGAACTACCACCCCAAGTACTATTACTCAAATCTTTAATACAACCCATCTCTTCGCCAAACAAAGAAAATCCTCTAAACTTAAATTTGTCCCCCTTGACATAGTGAACATGTAGAATGCGATTTGTTTACAATTCACAAAAATCCTTCAGATGTCTATTACCAGATTTTATAAAAAAAATCATTCATAGTTCCTTCAATAGGAAGCATATGAATCCTGCCTTATGGATTCATCAACTCAATCATGTTGTTGAGAACTTTGTGTCCTAATACTTAACAAACAAATCATCCAATAAAGCATAATCCTACAAGACATAAAGATAATTACACCAATGCTAATATCACAAGTTGAGTAATAAAAAATTGCAACAAAATAGTTCATACTAACCTTCACACAATTCATATGAATCGTAAACCAACTGAAAAACAAGTTCCAGGTAAAATGATCCACAGAAGGACGTATTTGCACAAGCATAGGATATTTGATTTCAACATATGACATATTCATTATCCTAAACTAGAAAAATACATAACCCAATAATATTATGCCAATATAATGTATATTGTCCAACTTATAAAAATCTAGAAGTTGACCCACACCGCAAAAATAACCCTTTTCAATCAAACCTTTTTCAAATGAAATTTTCAAAACATTCCCAACAGGATCCATGAAATAGTTGACTCGCTCACTTAACTTGTTCCCCAATAAACCATAAATAGTTCTTGAAACTCAATATATTCTTGTCCATTAAGAATTATAAACAACATTTATTCCAACAATACATAGAATTCCTCCATTACATGTAATTTATTCCAACGACAATAAATTTTTCTTAAAGACAAAAATTAAAAACAACAAATACACCTTGTCGGGATTAAAGCACCCTAAAAAACTCTTGAAAGGTTCGGTTAACATTCCTTCACCGTCAGTCATCTGTATAATGGTGGTTCCTTTTTTCACCAGGGTAAATCTATCGTTTAAACACAAATAAACACTACACCTTTTTTCCTTTTTAAACTACACTGAAATTCCAATAAAACAAAAACCTATTTAAAATAATAAAAATCATTTCATTACATAACAGTTAATTGTTAGTCCAAACTATTTTTATTAATTATTAGTATAGCTTATATTTAATTACTAAGACAAATTTTAATATTCTCGACATCCATTAATGTAAATCTCATAATATTAGTATAACCAATAGTATAACTAAATATTTAAGCAATAAACTTTAAATTGCTAATTAAACAAACGTTTACTTCCACAACTTTTATCACATTGAGATTAATTAATATCTGTCAATTTCAATTAAAATGTACAAACTATTGTACAACACAAATAGAAACAAAACATATGAATAAAAAAAACAACAATACCTATGATAATTTAAAAAACACAAATAAATTTTAATCAAATTTTTAATAATCAAACTTATAACAATACATATACAGATCAATATTATTGAGAATACATATACCAATAAAAAATTTAAATCAACCATTAAACAATCGTAATGTCCAAATTTATTATGTTATATCTTAAATATATCATACAATCTAATGTCCTCTAACATTATAACTGTCACATCAATATTAACTTTAACAGAACTCATTTAACCCAACAAAAATTGGGAAAATATTTTTGTAGAAACATTTTATGACAAAGTTTTAACAATGTCCATATGTTACCACTCAATTGGATAATTTTTTTTTTCAAATAATTTATTATGGTTTGGAAAAAAAAAAGAACGGTTTTGGTTAAGACTTTGTTAAAATTTGTTACCAAAGATTTTGTTAAAATATCAAAATTTATATAAATTATTTCAAATTTAATGATGTACTAATCTTAATAGTTCTAACAAATATATAATCCAAAGTCCCCCTTCCAAATGTCAAAACCACACGACATGTGCGTATGCACATGTCTAAAACTAGTTGAATATAATAAAATAAAATTGTGAATGTAATTGTGAAATAAAAGGTAATAAAATAAAAGTAAAATCAAGTATTGAGAGATTAAATAAAATGGATAAACAAGTAACTAAAAGAAATTAGACGGAGAGCATGGATGACTGAAGCAACTTGAATAATATAAAACTAAAATATTAAATAAAAAATGTGAAATATATTAATAAGATAACTAACCAAGAAATTTGCAGATGTTCCTTGTTATTTTACTCAAATAATACAACTCAAAATTATAAGGAGAGAAGGGAGGCCTTTTGTCCTAACCCGGTGTACATTACAGCTTTGTTTCCAAGTCTTTATTTATAGGTCTAACCAATAACGTTATTACCAAAAAAAATCTTGGAATTAATTACATTGAAATAAAATTGATTGGATAAATTCAGCTTTTTTTCTTATTTGAATGATTCATGGAATATAATACATTAATACAATTGATTGGAGCAATTCAACTCTTTCCTAATTTGAATGATCCACAAAATATATTGCATTTAATTCTTTAAATTCTATCGAATTTTAATTTAGCTAAATTTGCTTCCAATAATTAATTTGATTGATTCATACTATTCATCAACTGGCCTTGAATTGTTAGCCATCCACATCTCTAATGGGTAGCATAAGATTGAACTTGGATTTCTTTCAATTTGACTGATGTTAAATAATCTTAGATCACCTTTTTCCTAAAAAAGTACGCAATGTGGATGGATGAATGTATGTCTTAATGATAAAATTATGCGTAATGGAACAAATTTTGTAAAATTGAATTATACTATGTTTTTATTAAAAGATTCTAAATGCATGATTTATAAAGATAATAACTAGCTTATAAAATGCTTTTAGATCAAGAAATAAATAGTAGAATGACATACATCAAATACTCAACACTTTTTGTTTATTTGCACTTCCAAGCAAAAGATAGAACAAAGGAAAGAAATAAGAAAAAAAAGTATGCATACTTGTAATGCAAATATGGTTACTGTTGCAAATGTTAGTGAAATTGTGAAAACTACAATGGTTAGGAAAGAAAAAACATTATTAATAAAAAAATGAAAGAATAAAAAAGATTAAGATCATAACTCAAAAAGTATCACCATGGCCAAGTACATCTCATGGTTTAACAAACTTAAGAGAACTTCCTAACATGTCAAGTGTTTCACTAAAATGTTTCAAGTGTTTAGGTTGAAATTTTCACTCATCATCACTTGATGGCAAAAGCCTTTATCATAAGTGTAACATCCCATCCGGATATTACGGATTTTTAAATAATAAAATAAAACATAATAATAATACCTCATTTATTTAAATGCATTTCCCAAAAACGCGGGAAATTTAAAACATTTATTACATTTGAAAATTTCAAAATCCATACTATATAAAACTCAATTATAAGATCAAGTCTAATAACAAGAGTTTACAAAATTATTCCAACTGTAAATAGATAAAACTCCGATAAAACTTTTCTGCCAGACTAGCCCTACTCCGGCTCTATGCCTCACCAAATCCACCTGCAACATCCTATGCTCCCGTGTACCGCGTATACAATCATCGCCAAACACAAGCAGATAGGGTGAGCTAACAATTAAACCAACATGTATACAAAACATATACATATGTATATAAACACACCAAAGGAATTCCATCCTTTGATTCCATACCACATGGCCACCACTATGTTACCATGTTCTACGTTTTCTAATGAGTACCTTAAGATGTCTTGTTGCCACACCTACCAGCCACAACTAATAGAGCACATGCAAGAAACTATGCTACGAACCACACTTTGTAATGTCAGGTGGAGTTCCTAATACAAATATCATTCATAACGTCCCAAGACTACCAAACTTATTGGCCTCATACCAAGGAGGGCAATCTATCTAGACTTGTCGTACGAGCCACAACTCGCACACTCACACCACCCTGTTCTACGTCTTCTAATGAGTACCTCAAGATGTCTTGTTGCTACACCTACCAGCCACAACTAGTAGACCACGTGTAGGAAACCATGCTACCAACCACACTTCGTAACGTCAGGTGGAGTTCCTAATACAAATATCATTCATAACGTCCGAAGACTACCAAACTTGTTGGTCTCCTACCAAGGAGGGCAATCTATCTAGACCTGTCGTACGAGCCATAACTCACACACTCACATCGGCAACACTCGCCAACCCGAGCCACAACTTAAGAGTTCCTCGTGTTCATCTGCCATCCCGAGCTACAACTCAATAGATGTCATTCTGAGTCACAACTCAAGGAATGCCATGTGCTTAACCCCTATCCCGAGCCACAACTCAAGGGATACGTTCTAAGCCACAACTCAAGAAACACCAACAAGCCAACCTTCGAGGTATCATAATAGCCTTGTAGATCATGCACATCAACTAATCAAAGTTGTTGCCACTGTGTTATCGCCTGACGCTGCTCCAGAACCGCCAAGTGAAACTCGCTTCCAAACCGCCTGGCGGGAGACACGTGACGCCAGGCGCCAAGCGCCTTTGATCCCTCTGCCTCTCTAGGTATCGCATGGCAGGACGACCCTCATTGCCAGGTGCCACACATTCTAGTTTCCCTCAGATTACGTAGCTTTCGCCTAGTGATCATACTCCGTCGCCAAGCGCTACACCAACACTCACACAATTGTACTAGTTTTTCACAACCTGCCAAGTTCCTTACACCCTTTATCTATCTCAAGACTTTACCAAAATTTCCAGAAACTTTACTATAGCACGAGAATTAGGTCTCTTGGCATGCACCAGCCGCATATCATATTCTCCAACCTACATTTTCACGCTCTCAAGCTTTGGTGGGTGTCCATGGAGGTGTTCTTCTCGTTTTTTATGTTTTTGCACTAGTTTTTGCGATTTCTATGCACATTTGACAGCACCCAATGTGGGATTTATGTTTTGAATGCATTTGGTAGATTCAACATCTCATTTTGTGGATTTTATTGACTTGGAACAATACCCATTGATGGGGTTTTCAGATTTATATATCACAACAGCGTTTTTCATTCCATTGAAGCTTTAAAATATCTCTTTTGCTCTTGATTTGTGTTTTGACAATTCGTAGGTTAGGGTTTGATGCCCTATTTTTGTGAATTCTGTTTTGAAGGGCTTGTATGCTCCATTTCCATGTCTAGCTAAGCTTTTTGCATTGATTCCTTGATGAAATTGAAATGAAACCATGAGATTGTTGGTCGTTCTTGGGTTGTATTCGAAATTGCATCTGTTTCAGGTTGCGTTTTGATGATAAACATGTTTTTGATGCATGCTAAATCTCAAATTCGTGTGTGCACATTAATGGCTTGTATTCATGCTTAATGTTTATGGTTCTGTCACAGCTTGCTTCAATTTGTGAGTGTTAACTGCCTGAAATTTGTTGTGCTTAATGACAATGAATCCATGGTAATTTTCACTTAGTTGATTACTTAAGGTTCATGAGAGAAAATTCGAATAGAACAATCAATTTGGTAATCTGTGATTGGTGAACTTTCAATTGAATCAAGGAATCATTGCATTTTCATATAACTACTAAATTTCTCTGCATTGCGTATTTAATTTTGTGTGAAATTGAATCTGCCAAACCCCCATATGTTATACTTTTGTGTTCATTTGGAAATTGAAGCTTTGGATGAAAATATTAGTCGTTGGGAGACAACTTGGTTCAACTTTCGCATACTGGATTTAACTGTTTTAATTTGGTGGGGTACGACCTCTATCAGATATGAGTGTGGAGGAAGAAACCATGACTGTGCAGGAAGAAATAGCCTATTTATCATTCATCTAATGAACACCAACCCTAGGGAGGCTTCTCCCTGTACCCTCAATCCTTTCTCCTGTATCCCTAAAAGCTTATTTAATTCCTAGTTTGCCCTCCATGTCCCCTTTGATTAACTGGCATTGCAGCAGCCGCAACCTCCGGATCTTTTATTTTGTATTGTGTTGTTCTTCACATCCTTTCAAGCTTCCTTCCATTCGAATTAAGTTCATTCTTCGCCTACTTAATCATTTAATCATTTGTATGTGTTATTTGTGCAATTCATGTTTAAATTTGTAAAAGAGACGCTGCCTAGTTTGAATATGTTATTTGAAATAGCGGAAGTGGACTTCTGTAGCATTTTTTTTCTAAAAAAGACCATTACAGATGTCGACATCCGGTTCATGGAGTTCCATTGCGGATGTCAACATCCGATTCACATGTTTTGAATTTTATTTTTCGGATGTGGCAATTAAGTTGGACCATTACTGATGTTGACATTTGGTTCAAGCAATTAAATTGCGGATGTCGACCTTCGATTCACATTTTTTGAATTTTCTTTCAATATATGGCAACTGAATTGGATTATTATGGATGTCGACATCCAGTTTAGGCAATTGAATTGTGAATGTCAACATGCGGTTCATATTTATTTAGTTTTCATTTTGGATGTGGCACTGAAATTGTTCCATTACGGATGTCGATATCCGGTTGAGACAATTGAACTGCGGATGTCCACATTCAGTTTACATGTTTTGAGTTTTAATTCATAGATGTGGCATTGAAATCTTCCATAACTATAATCACCTATAGTTAATTAACAAAAAATCACCAACATTATAAAACTATAAACACACCATTCAAATAATTAAATTCAAAAAATATACCAAAAAATACATATTAATCAAAATACTCTCAAACATCCGTAATTAAATTTTTAATCATTTATACCAAATACATTAATCAAATTAATCAAATTAATCAAATTGTTAATGATTTTTAAAAAATATAGAAATATATATATATATATATATATATATATATATATATATATATATATATATATATATATATAACTAAGAAAATCAAATACGAGCAGAAGACCAAAATACTCGGTAAAATATCATTAAAAAAATAAAAACAATGGACTCAAACAGGATGTCGACATCCGGTTCACTAATTGACATTTGTGGTTTTCATCAACACCGGATCTCGACATCCGATGTATTGCAGACATTCGTTTTCATTTTCCGTGTACCCATAATGCTTTTTGTAAAAATATATACAAAATTATAATTAATAAATGAATATTTATAACTAAGAAAATCATATAAGACATAAAATAATCACAATGACAAAATACACAGTAAGCAACTATAAAAAAAATATTGGACCCAAAAGTAAGTGAATCGAATGTCAATATCTGCTTCACTAATTAACATTCTTGATTTCCATACACACCGAATCTCAACATCCAATGTAAGGGCTGACATCCGTTTTTATTCTCATGTACTCCCAATAAGTGAACCGGAAGTCAACATCCGGTTTACTAGTTGACATTCGTGGACTTCACAAACACCGGATCTCGACATCTGGTGAAATGCACAGTTGAGATCTGTTTTGTATATCAACCAGAGGTCGACATCCGTAATGTAAAAGATATGAATTGGATCTCGACATCCGATAGTCACTTCAAGGCATGTGTTTTCTATTTTATGCTACGAATGACCACATATGAAATTATACAAACTAGGTCTCAACATCCGATTTTGAGCAATACTGGAGGTTGACATCCAATGCGTTTTTATAACTTTTTTCTGAATCGGAGGTCTATATCCGGTATTTAATCAAGTTATTTATTTTTTTCAGCCATTGTCAATGCATCATGAATATAAAAAAAAAGCTAAAGAATGAATAAACATTGAACACCTTATATCACTAGACAACCAAAAACACGTATATGCATTATAAAGCGTTTAAAAAGATACATGGTGGCAAAAAAATTCAGAGAACTCATACCTGATGAGGATGAAGGAAGAGAGAAGAGACACAAGTGCAAAGGACCATAGAAGATTTAAAAAGAGGGACCACAACAAAAACTCAAGGGACTATAGCAAAAAAATCAACTACAGTAAAACGTTTTAATGGAAAACGTCGTTGCAGGATGAAAGAATGAAGAGGCAAAGGTTACATTTTGAAAACGTGAGAAGTTTGGAGGTGCAGGTTTCAGTTAAGAAACAACGGGCAAATAACATGCAGTAACTTTTTTTAATTATTTTACCTACCTCGATTGGTATGGATATAAATGTAATTAATGGAGGAATCGGAGGTACAGGATAAACGATTGGGGATACAGAGAGAAGCCCCCAACCCTAGTTGCAACCCCGGCCCACACTGCCTTGGCCCAGTCCAAACCACCACCAGCCATGGCGGCCACCACAAGAAGTGTTATTCCTCATCTTCTCGGAACATCTCCCTCCAAAAGCAAGGGGCTTCCATTTTTTCGCGACCAATCCCTTCTTCAGCGCGTGACGAATCCTAGCTTCCTTTTCTCAAGCGCGAGGATCCTCAGCCCTAGCATTGCAATTACCTCGCTTAAGCCATCAATGACGTCAATCCTAGTCGAGCCTTCTCTGGTGTTGAGACCTCCTTCTTCTTCCATTCTCTATCCAACTCGAGCTAAACCATAACCATAATTCCGCTTGCATGCCTCCCCTTGTTCAAACCATTACCGACAATGGCCATCGTCAGAGGAGAAAAAAGAAAACTAAGTTATTCTAAATACGGGAGTAGAACGAAGGAAAGAAGGATTATAGTGCGTGTACATGTTATAAACAAGAAAGTCAAGGAGTTGAGAGGCATGTAAATTCCAATCATAAAAGTCATTTGGAACAAAGCCACCGGACATACAACGAAAAATTTGACGAAAAAAAGGAGAGAAAATTATCCTAATTTATTTTAGTCAATAAAAATTTTGAGGATAAAATATTTTGTAAGTGGAAGAGAAATATTACATGTACAAATAATTTACAACACAGTATTTTCAAATACAATGTGTTAGAATTATGTTATTTATGAATTATATATATAATTTGATATTTTAGTATTTTTTATTATTTTAAAATAGTATATATATATATATATATATATATATATATATATATATATATATATATATATATAAAAATATTAAAAAATATATATAACGAATTAAAAAATTTGTCAATTAATTAATTACCAATATTATTATTATTATTATTTTAACACTAGATAATAAAAACTAATTAACTAATAAAAATATACTAATGTTGTATTATTTATGAATTATATAAATATTTAGTTATTACATATATATATATATATTAGAATTATAAATTAAATCTATTTAGTTATTTACTTATATTTATATTTAATTGTGTATTGGTCATATATATTTATTTATTTATATTTAATTTCAATTTTCCATTTATTCTATTTATTTATATATATTTAATTATATTTACCTTTAGTTACATATTGATCCTATTTACTTATGTATTTTTACCTTCACTTATATGTCGGTTCTATTTACATTTTTATATTTACCTCTAATTACACATTAATCTTGTTTACTTATTTATATTTTCCTTAAGTTACGTACTTATCATGTTTACCTATTTATATATTTACCTTATTCACTAATCCTAGTTGTTTATTTATTTAGATGTATTGGTTGTTTTTCAATATTCATTATTTTATTTATTTATGGCAAATAAGTGTAATAATTATTGTGAAATGATAAAAAAAATTATGATAAATAAATATTTTATTACAGTAGTTGGAGGTATGACATTGGTGTTTTAAATAAGCAAGTTTTACTAAAGGTGAGATGTTCTTGGGTTATTCTATTGGTCATGATGAAACTCATTTATCCCAACTAACACTACAAAATTAATTCAAATCTTTATAAAATATGATAAAATGGAATATGTAGATTTAAAAGAGAATTTGTATGCATTTTGATATGTGATAATTTTACAAGATATTTGTCTCACTTCTTTGTTTCATTGTTGTTTATAAAATAAAAAAAATTCAATAATCTCATCTTGAATAGATGGTTGCACCAAACACGTTTGATCCTTTCACTATAGACTTCGTAGCGATTTTTCTAAGAACTACATGGCAAATAAATGTTGCAAACAATTTAGTAACATTTCAACGAACATGTTATAATTGAGTTTATTGAACATGCACCAGTACAAACAGGGGATTTGGCAGCGGTTATTTTTTGCCATTTTGCACTGGTTTTGCAACCGAGGCATATAGAGCTGAGGCCAAAAAGGTCAAGCTTTTTGCCTTGAGTGAAAACCGAAGCAAAAACCCTACTTTCTACCTCAATTTTGTATGACCCACACTTTGGACATTTCTTCAAATCTTCAAATTCTTTTATGTATAATATGCAATCATTAGGACATGCATGTATCCTTCTATACTCCATATCCATCAGACAAAGAATTTTCGTGGCGTCATAATTTTGAGTGGGTAGAGTATTTCCCCCGGGAAGCATTTCATTCAAGAGTACGAGTAATTCTGTGAAACTTTTATCCATCCACCCATTGGTCACTTTCAAATTCATAAGTCTTAAAATCGCTGACAACCGCGTGAACTTAGTTGAACCAACATAAAACGAAGTTTCTGCATCAGCAGACATCATCTCATACACATGTCCTCTATTTGGTGGAATCGACAACATGTTTAGTTCAAGAAATAGTTGGAAAGTCTATTAATTAGCCGTGCAATGTTCATATTGTATAATTTCTAAGGAAACCACCAGAAATAAGATGTTCCCTAACTTGAGTTGCATTCAACTTTTTACAATTAAAATAGTTAACACAAGGACATCTAAACTTTACCTCATCATCACATCTACCCTTATAAAGTTGCGCAAATTGTATAAATTCTTCTACTTCGTTCTCATACTTAGCATTGATGCGTGGTGAACTAATCCAATCTCGATCCATATGTATATATACTGAAATTGCATGAACAATTTTAGTAATGATTGAATAAATGCTCACGTTGCTCGTCTAATCAAGGTGTGACCCTATCCCATTCAAGAAAATTCACTTTCTTCATTTATTGGTACATATTACTTTTAAAAAACATATCTTAAATTTCACAAAATTGAGCCAACATTTCGCATTGGTCTTCAGGATACATGAAATGAAAGTGATTATCAACCACAATCAAATATGAACCTGAAGATCAATACAAAACACAGTTGACAAATATTCATGAATTTTAAGATATGTATATTAATATATATATATATATATATATATATATATATGCACTAATAAACTACTAGAAAGTGATTAATCTTCTTAAACACGCCATTTTTCGAGTTTTTAACTAACCCCTAGGGAGAACGTGGTGACACGACGGTGGTTGGAGGTGAGGAACGATGCATCGCAATGGCCCGTCGGATCAGTAGCACCCTTCATAAACTTGCCAGAAAAGAGGAGCCTGCAGATTGCTGCAGCTTTTGCGGGGAAGGAGGTGGAGGGGAGACATCGCAATAGCAACAATATGGCGGTGCGTGGTGGACGGAGTAGTAGACCTGTGGTGGCGCGAGTGGTCGGGGCGAGCAACAATAGCAGCAACCAGAGCAGTGGGCGCAGAGGGAGAATTCACAACAGGAGGAAGAAGAAGAAGAAAATGGATTCACATTTCTTGAACCCTAACAAACTTTATGGCCTCAATTCAATTTTTAACCGAGGCATGAAACTATATTTGGCACCAGTCCATTTCCAATAGAGGCCAAACATCACTACCCAAGTGGCATTTTTGAAATATTGGCCAACTTTTTTGCACCAATCCATTTCCACCTGAGGCATATAACCCCTTTTGGCACCGCTTTTATCAGAACCAAAGCAGAAAGGTGCTTTTTGCTTCAGGTATATGCTAAACCGAGGCATAAAACTTGGGAATTACAAAAAGTCAACCGTGCCATTTTATGCTTCAGTAAAGTTACAACCAAGGCCTATAACGCAAGTTAAAAAGCCAAAATTGCACTAGTGATGAGATACAAAAACATGTTAAAAATAGTGTTTTAGTTGCATAATCTTCTTTTGATATTTTGATATGTGTTAGTGTAGCTGCAACTAAGTTAAGTTCATGCGGAAGTGAAAATAGAATGATTAAAGCTTCATGACACCTTAAAGATAAATCCAAAAATAGAAAATAATCAAAACCACAAGAAATCAAGCCAAACATTCCATGAAGAAGGAAAGAAAAATATTAGAAAGTGAATAAGTTTACTTGAGTCAAACTGAAATTTGCTTAGCCAGGAAGAAGGAACGGGCAGCAAAAATTGGGCTTGAAGTTTTCTCTATCTTTTTCCATAAAAAGGCTTTGACAATTCAATAAATTTATGATAAAAGATAATTTATGACAAAGATATCTTTAAATATTTTATTTGATATTTTTAAATAATTATCTTATTACATTATATTAATAAATATCAAAAGATAATATTTGTCAAATATTTTTTAATCTGGCAAGATCTTAAATCTAATTAAATCTCCCCAACAATCAAATCTATCTTGAAGATATTGGATTATTTAGAACATAATTGGAGGATATTACATTATGTGAAAGAAGATTACAACAAAGAAGCCCAAAACAAAGCCTAGTCAAATTTCTATATAAAGAAACTTAGGTAAACACATTAGGAGATCTTAGGAACCCTTTAGGGGAGCATAATTTTGTCCTTCATCTCATCTTTCACGTTCTACACCCTCTTATCTTCTATTTTTATGTTATTTCTACATTCAATGGAGTTTTAAGCCTTTGGGGTTGATTCTAGTGTAATTTCTTAACTGGATTTTGAGGTTAGATGAAATCTTGCTTGCCACATTTGAAAACAACAGAGTAAAATGGATTATAACTCACCACCAATTTTGTACACAATAGTGATTAAGATAATGAGAACATGTCCCAAATCATGCACAGGCAACTTAACCAATGTTTCATCAAGAAGAAATCGATCACATGTAGTAAATAATATAACTACTAATTAGAACAAGGACCCTTCATTCATTCAAGATGCTCTAGCTAGAACTTCTAAATTCTCAAACACATCAGCAAGATCAATGTAGAAATCTCTTGTGATTGATCTTGGAACTGTAACAGTTAAAACTCCATCTTCATACCCAATAGAGATGCCATTGAGATAAACCCTCCCAAGCAACCTAAAGTTCCTCTCAAACTTCCTTGTAGGTTCTCTGGATTCATCCACTACTTCAGTTCTAATCATGAGGTACCTTGAAATTTCAACCTCCATTCTCATCTTCTCTTTCGCCACACCTACCACAACAACTAAACATCAAATAAACAAACCCAGTTCAAATATCTTAAAGCAAATTATGAGAAAAGCCAAAAGAACTTAATTTTCACCTATAACCTATTAGAAATCATGAATTGTGTGGCTTAGAAATTATTAAACGAAACATACATTTGACATCACTCTTCAACTTAACTAGAAGCTTCATAAGCATTAAATTGCACATTATTTCAAAATATAACATGGGAAAGAAAATAAAGCAACAAATATTATTAAGCATGACTAAGCTTAATATTAAATATTAGTTCTAAAACTAGTTTACAAAATCAAAATTTAAGGACCCTAAATTTTGACAACGAGATAGATGCAATAAATCAACAATACAAGAAACCACAGTAAAAACCACACACATAGGCAAACCAACTCAAGATAAGTGGGGTTGCCAACACTTGAGCTCTGGGCTCAAGATGACATTAAAGGAAGAATACACTCTACTTGATGGCTCTATGCTCAAGCTAGGATGTTCCAAAGCTAAAAGATAAAGCCCATGGTGTAAAGTGGCACACGAAATACTTGAATGGAGGCAATGGATGCTCTCAGTTTTGATGGTTTGATGTGTAGAATGGTGTGGTTTGGTGCTCTAAAGTGAGATAGGGCCAACACTCAACGAAGGGTGGCTAGAGGAAACCACATGGGATGCTCTAGCCAAGACTTTGAAGACAAGTATGAAGGCACAAAATAATTGGCAGCATAACTCTACTAATTTCAAAATGAATTTACAAGGGGGAGACAACTTTATTTATAGCCTAAGGTTTCTCCAAATTTGGATATGCAAACCCTTTAAAAACTCTAACTTGGCATAAATCCTCTCTAATAGGAGGAGGACATGTGACCACTCAAGAAGGTGGGAAATACTCTCAATTCCTAGAGTATCATATGAACACTAAAGATGGTGGAAAATAGTCTCCATTCTTAGAGTGTCATGTGGCCACTAAAAGAAAAACTCTCCAATGAGAACATGACACATGGCTACTCTCTCCTAGAGGACATAAGTCTCTCCCTTGCCTTCCCAACTACCAAGATGGGCACAAATTGACTTGGAAAAGTCAATGAAGAATGCGCTCCACACTAATGAACTTTCTAAGGCCTGAAATCCTATGCTACTTGGCCAAATATACAAGGGCCCAAAGAAATCCTACACTACTAGGCCCATAGTACAAAGCCAAAATAAATCTATACTACTAAGATATTTAGTAATTGGCCCTCTTCTTTATTATTCTTTGGCCATGCTAGGGGGTATGTCATCACTATTAAAGAGCACTCTCACAAATGGTTAAATATGAGGTAATTTTACTCAAAATATTCAACCCCTTTACAAGTCTAGAAAAGCCCATTTTATAATGTTGGGAGGGGTCTCTTCTAAAAAAGACAAAGCTAAGGACTAAGAAGCAAAAACTATTGTTCTAGAAGCTAGGTCAACTACAGGTGGTGTCTTGAAATGGAAAGCCACCTAGCTTGGTGGACAAGCTTTTGCTTATGCATATGTTGACCTTTAAGAAGAGAAGGTCATTTCTTGTGCTCTCTAAGCTCATATGCGCTCCATGCTTATTTGGCAACAAACCCAAGCCTCTTCTCCACTTCAAATAGTGTTATCCTCCTCCAAATTGGCACTGACTTGACCTATAAAACAAACACCTAAGGTCGAGGGTCAATAAGTCAACTCAAGTCAAGTCAACAAGTCAACTCAACTTAAGTCAAAAAAAGAAAATTCAACATAAAGAAATGGAAAATAAATATATAGAAAACTCAATTAACACAAGATTTCAAATCTGATCAATTTCTTAGTCATGATTACTTTCAATTAATAATATAAGCAATGTTTTATCAACAAATTATACAAACATGTATAATTTACAAAGAAAGATTTATTAAGTTGATTTTCTTCTTGATTTAACAAAAAACAAATTAAAATCAAAAGGTTAAACCAATGCAAGCAGATTTTTATACTAGTTCACTCGTAAATGAGTTATATCTAGTTAGTCAAGGCAACATGAGTATGACTTTCCACTATTTCAAAAGTTTTACAAAACCCTTACAAGATTACACTTTTGAAAAACAAAACAACACACCAAGGCTCTTGAATCCCATAAAAACCTCCAAAGCACAACTAAAACCTTTCTTGCAAACCTACAATCCCACCAAGAACCTCAAGTGTGGCTCTTTGTAGCCAACCAAGAACCTCTCTTCAAAGCTCAAACTATGAGCAATCACAACTCCAAACTTTAAAAAATGATCACAAACAATTCCAACACTACGAAGTTCAAAGAGAATGAGATATTGTAGAGGTATAAAACTGATTTCGCGCTAAAAATCAATCCCTCTCACTCACTCTGAAAATCTAGGCTTTATAGTTTGTCTACCAGTTGATATATTGAGCAGGTTGAATTTTTGTTCAATATGTTGATTTCACTTAACTTAAGTGAAATCATCTGATTGAATAATATTTCAACCAATAAAAATGCTACTTGCAAAACTATAAAACCAAGTCATTTAACCTGTTAAAAACCATTTTAATAGATTGAAAGACTACAACCAAACATAATACACCTAGTTTATGTCAAATAGTCTTCAAGCTAAGCTCCAACTTCAAGCTTCAACAACTTTGCATGTAGTCCAGTTCAATGTCTATTTCAAGCTTGATCAGATCAACCAACCTTCATTAGTTCTTCACATCTTCTTCAAATCTCGATGCACCAAAGTCATTTTGTGCTAACAATGGTGAGTCATGAACTCATCATCCTCCCCTTCATGGAGAGAATTCGACCACGAATTTGTAAAACCTATATTAAAAGGAGAAATATCACCTACATTAAAAGTATGACTCATGTTATAGTTAGAGGTCAAATCTATATCATAGGCATTATTATTAATTTTCCTCACAACTTGGAAGGGGTCATCCCCCCCTAGGGTGGAGTTAGAACTTCCTTTGAGTAGGGAATATATCATTCCATAAGTGAAGCCATATCCAATCACCCTCTTTGAAGGTGACCTCCTTCCTACCTTTATTGGTAAACTTTTGGTATTTTCCAACTTTTCTCTATATATTATCTTTGACTTAGTAAGTCCTTGCCTCACGAGTGGGAAGAGAAAGGAAATATAGAGGGGTTAAGGGATTGAACCCATAAACAACCTCAAAGGGAAAGTGGGAAGTAGTGAAGCCATCCTACGGTACACAAACTTTATATGAGGAAAAATGTATTCCCAATCCCTAGGAGTTTTAGTTGTCATGCACCTCAACATTTGGCCCAAAGTCCTATTCACTACCTTGGTTTGGCCATCAATTTACGGGTGACAAGTTGTAGAAAAGAGAAGCTTAGTTCCAAGCTTCCCCCATAGTGTCCTCCAAAAGTGGCTCACGAACTTTGTGTCTTTATAACCTACTATTACCCTAGGTATGCCAAGAGCCTCACAACTTCCTTAAACAAGAGATATGTAATGAAGCTTGCATCATCTACCTTTTGGCATGGAATGAAATGTACCATTTTAGAAAATATATCCACAACCACAAAGAAGGAGTTCATGCCTTTCCTTGTCCTTGGGAGCCCTACTATCAAATCAAATGAAATGTCTACCCAATGCAAAGAAGGGATGGGCATATGAGTGTAGAAGCCATGGTGTTCAGCCTTAAACTTGGCCTTCTTGTATGCCATGTAACTCTCACAATGTCTCTCTACATGCTTCCTCATATAAGGCCAAAATAAGTGCTCTTTTAAGACTTTTAAAGTCTTTGTGACCTCAAAATGCCTCATTATACCTCCCTCATGTACCTTGACTTTTAAAATTTAAGGACTCCAAATAATTATGGATCATAAATTCCTTAGAAAAAAGGTAGTGCCAAATTTGAAAAATTTTCACTAGATCATAGAGTTCCTTGTCATAAATGGAGTCGTTGATATGACTCCCCCTGAGTTTCTCACCATAGTAGGTTATGGGTTGTCCCTCTTTGAGAAGCACGACCCCAACACCTACATTGGATGCATCATACTTAACCTTAAATGTCTTAGAGAAGTTGGGAAGGACTAGGAGTGGTGCATTGATCAATTTTGATTTTAGAGTTGCAAAAGCCTTTGTTTGATCATTATCCTATTCCACACCCTTCTCAACCAACTCATTTAAAGGGCAACTATGGTGCTAAAATTTGGCACAAACCTCTTATAGAAGCTAGCCAACCCATGGAAAGATCTAAACTCACTTACATTCTTTGGTGTTGGCCACTCTTATATGGCCACCACTTTCTCTTGGTCCACATAGACCCCCTTTGCATTCCCCTTGAACCCTAGGAAGATCACATGATCCCTCCCAAAGAAGCATTTGTCTTCATTAACATACAAGGACTGCTTCCTAAAGGTCTCTAACACACTCCTTAAATGATGCATATATTCTTCCTTAAACAAACTTGCCTCAGGGTCTCTAACACACTCCTGAAATGATGCATATATACCACTACAAACTTGCCTAAGTTCTCTCTAAGAACATGATGCATGACCCTCATGAAGGTAGTAGGTGCATTAGTCAAGCCAAAAGGCATAACTAACAATTCATATAATCCAAACATATTCTTGAATGTGGTCTTCTATTCATCTCCCCTTTTAATCCTTATTTGATTGTAACTACTTTTCAAGTCTATTTTGGAGAATATGATGGCACCATGTAACTCATCAAACAAGTCATCTAATCTACAAATAAGATACCTATACTTTATGGCCCTACAATCTATGTACATCCTCCAACTCCTATCCTTTTCAAGGACAATAATCACAGGCATGGCACAAAGACTCATGCTATGTTGCACCCACCCCTTTTCCATTAACTCTCCCACTTGCTTTTGGATCTCTTTAGCTTTGATGACCTCTAAATAGAGTAATCACACCAGCATGTGCATTGGTTCAATTTGTAGTACCAAGTGTCGTATCCACAAGGATTTGACCAATCTTTATCAAAACCTATAATACTATTTGGATTTGTAATTTTAATATATTTGGCTATGTTTTTATAGACTTTTTAGTCTTGGTTATAGCTCTAAACATGCAGGCCAACTTGTGAGCTTTCCTTCCATGGAGGGTTTTCTCATAGCTCAGAGTTTCTTCGTGATGTTCATCCCATAAGGTTTCCTTCATGGGTGGGTTTCCTCCGTGGTTGAGTTCTAGAACTTGGTGCTTCAGGTTGTTTCATGGTAAAATTCTCCTTGTGTGGCTTAAGCACCATCTACTCAAATCAAGATGTAAAGGCAACATTTGAAATTTGTTGAAACTGCCTTTCGGTGCTTAGGCTATGCTTTTAGGGCTCAAACTGCTTGACTCTTCTTTCTTCTAAATCATAGTAATTTACATAAAAATTGCGTTAAATCACCACACATGTTTGCATCCCAATGCTTTTAGTAAATTCTAAGTGAAAGATAGTAAAATATCATGTTAATGCAAGATAATCAAACAAGATAAGTGCCAAAATGTATGTGAAATATAAGTAAAATAGGAACTTATCATTTGATCGTGCATTTTCAAATACTTGGTAAATAAGAAACTAAAAATTTCAAATTAGCATGACATAGGACTCAAAACAAAAGGTAAGCACATTTAAAAGACTCACAAGACATAAGAATGGAAATTAAGCATGGAAACACAAGATGTGCTCACGGTCATGACATTCAACTTGGCAAATATTTGTTTGGTAAGTTCCTCTACAATGTGAAAAAGAACTTTCTTTGGTAGGTCATAAGAAATTTACCATGTCATATGATGAGGACCTAGTTCATAAGATGTTTTGTTGTAGATGAAAACTTATTGAAGGCAGTATGACAAATGTATATCACTTTCTAATTGAATGCACGAGTCTTCTAGAAGTATATTCAAGTGTATGTGATGATGTGATGTCAGTAGTTGATTACTTGAAAGGTAGCTAGTTGGGCTTAGAGATATTAGACTTTTGATTTTGTTGTTGTATTATGATTAACTTAAATGAATGAAATTTTTAATGCATTCATTACATTTAACGAATGTTACATATACATGTGTGTTTTGGAATATATTATTTAAATTCAAGGGATGTTAAATATGTATGAGCGTTTGGACTTTCTTTTTAAAAGAATACTAGCTTATCTTGTGTGTCTTTGTTGTGTTGTCTTCAACTGTAATTATTGTATGTTATATGAGAACAAATGATACTTCAGGTGAGAAGACTGAAAAGGTAAATAACTGATAAGAGATAATAAAAAAATGTTATATTTGTTATAAAATTTCTTTATTGAAGGGTTTATATATATATATATATAATATATATATATATATATATATATATATTATATAAAGTAGAAATAGTTATGTTTTAAAAAATATTCAGAAGAAATTTGTAAATATGTATGCATATTAAATTCCTTTGTTAAATGTTTAGTACTAAACTAATTTCTAAATGGGATGCTACATTTTATAAATTTTTAAATTACAAATAAAAAATCACACCACATGTAAGGCCCACTTTAATTTCGGCACTAATCTTAAGGGCCTACCCCAATCAGTTAGGCCTAAGCCTAACAATCTTATTTCCTGTTCACTTTCAGAAAAACAGTTTCTCAAACACTCTCTTTTCCTCTCAACAGAAGCTCTGTTAGGGTTTGGTCCCCTTCTTGGTCACGCTAGCTCAAAGATCACTCCTGTCTCACGTGTTAGTTCTTGAATCGTACTTTCTCCTTTCTAAGCTTTGTTTTCGTGGTCCCAGCTAGGGCTCCTCTGGGTAACCTAGTGTTGTTTTGGTGTTGCTATTTCCAGCTTGCGAATTTGTTCTAGGAGTTGGGTGTCTTTTCTGCTCGTGCCAAAGTCGTCACAATAACTTTCAAAAAGGTAAGGGAAGTAAGGGTTTTTCTTATTTTCTTTATATTTGCTTGTTTAGCTTTATTTATGTGTTTGATATGCTTAGGTGTTGCTGTGATTGCTTGGATTATGGATGAATGTGTTGTGGTTTGCAAATGCTTAACTATTGCACGGGAGAACAGTGGTGGGTACTTATTTTCTCGCCCAAGCGAACGTGTCTCACTTAGGCGAGATTAGCAGCAACTTGCCCAAGTTTTCTACTCAAACTGTCACTCAAGCGACGAGCCTTCATTTTGAGCAAGGGCTAATCTCGCTCAGGCGAGGAGGTCTCGCCTAAGCGAGAAATCGCAGAAACCATTGTTCTCCTGTTCGAGCTCTCGCCTAGGCAAGAAGGGCTCGCCTGAGCGAGAGAACCTCTCTCGCCTAAGCGAGGTCTTCTAGCCTGAGCGAGTCTGGGAAAGGTTTGTGCTCTAGTTCTGTTTGGTTCTCTAATATGGTTGCTTGCTTGCTTGATAAGGCGTTTTACCACAAAAGCCAAATGTATGATGCCATGTATATTGCATGAGATTAAATGGGGATGATATGTTGTCGTGTTGAACATGAAACGGAAATTATGAATTGGTTGGTTGGTTGTTTGAATGATTACATGAGACATGGTATGCATGATAACTTTATGCTTGGTTGGTGAGACATGATTTTGGTGTGGTTTAAGATGTAATTCCATGAATCTCTAGGTGAGATCTCATGGTGGTGCCTCATTGGTCCAGACGTAATTCCACGAAGGTTTCACGGTGATGCCTCATTGGTTAGGACATAATTCTACGATGGTTACATGGTGGTGCCTCATGGTCAAGACGTAATTCCATGACCTCTGTTAGTGGGAGCTCATGATGGTGTCTCATGATTAGGACGTAATTCCATGAAGTTTCGTGGTGGTGCCTCATTATATAATTTAGTAAGGATTCAAGTAAGGATTGTATCCTAACACTCTAAAGAGTCTGTTAGTCCCACGTAGAGCGTACTGACTCGATTGGTGAGAGTAGTAGGAGGCCCTGATCTTTGGCAAGATAATGGCCTTAGATGTTTGAAGGTTAACCTTGTGAGTGCTAGGGTAAAATCAATTGGCAATTGACCTTACAGAGCAGTAGAGGCCACCACAAGTGCAAGTATCCAGTGAATCTAACTGATTATATGTATCCGGATAATCGTGCCTTGAGTCTTAGTGTCTTGTTTTTTGGTCATTGCATGCGTGGTTGATGTGTGTATCTTTTTCTATAAAATTATATGAAATTTTATGATTAATCATTTTCAACTCTAGCTTACCATTTCTGCTTGTTTGTATGTTCTTTGTGTGGTTTTTCTCCTTTTGCGATGATCATCAATTTATTGATGTGAGTAGATGCGAGGACTCCCCGTGATCATCAGGGTGATAGAGATTCCGCTGCTTAGTTTGTCTTGGATCTGATTCTGTTTTCTTGAATTTCCTTTTAGGGTTGTAGCCCATGTATTGTCTAGCTCCTTGAGCATTATTTTGAATAGTGTTGATCTATTTCTCTGTCTTGTTATTTGCATTGTGGTGTGCCTTAGTTTTTCCTTATAAGTATTCTTGGACAACTGTAAGGAGTAGCGTTTATACTCCATGACTTTGCCCTTGTATTATTCATCGTAATGTTTCATTTAAGGCTTAATTACTGTTTTAGTCCTCGAATTTGTTCTGAAATCTCAAAAAGGTCCTCTAAAGATCTGGAGTATCAATTTAGTCCTTTAATTTTCAAAAGTGACTCAATTTGGTCCTTTCCGTTTAAATTGAACAAACGCCGTTCACACAGTACTCACGTGGCATAATTGAACTGATACGTGTCAAAGTTTTTAAAACGGGGGTGCAATTGACGTGGCATGAGTTTTAATGAAACCCTAAATTGAGTAGGAAACCCTAAATTGAGAAGGTTTTCTTCCTCCTTCCCCTTTTTTTTGTTGCTGGTGTGAAATCCTTTAGGTGGCGATTTTGTTGTGGTTTGAAGCATGTCACAAGTGAACTCTTGTTGTTCTTGCACGTGTTCGGGTAATGGAAATTGTGGTTTGTCCTGTGCTGGTGGTGGATGGAAAGGGTTGGGTGTAACTCCAATTTGTCGGTGTGGAGATGTTGCTGTGATTAGAACTGCTAAAACAACTAGGAATGCTGGGAAGAAATTTTGGGGATGCCCAAATGTCAAGGTTAGTTGGTTAAGTGTTGTTGCAGATTTGTTTTTTAAAATTATTGATTGTAATTATTGTTGATTGGTTTTTATCTTCGCTTTATGAACAGAGAGGAAATCAAGAATCTGTTGGGTGTAATTATTTCAAGTGGAGTGGAGAAGATGATATTGACCAAAGAGATGGTGTTATCTTGAGCCAGAATAGGGAGATTTGTAGTTTAGAAAAGAGTA
>Ga0214544_1001088_pt1 | contig 54817 bp, 38 predicted proteins | sample CNSS3metaG_FD_160074 | JGI IMG/M metagenome (GOLD analysis project Ga0214544, IMG submission 160074) | Root nodule microbial communities from cowpea collected in UCLA plant growth center, Los Angeles, California, USA - CNSS3 | ecosystem: Host-associated > Plants > Roots > Nodule | place: USA...
GAGTAGGACATTGGGTCGACAACACATGGGTTTGGGAATTGGTTTGGAGGAGACAAAGACTTGTTTGGGAGCAAGCTATGGAAGCACAACTCTATCAGCTAATTAATAGTCGTACATTTAGGAAAGGAAATCTGGATACTTGGAGTTGGAAGGAAACCGCAAAAGGAGCATACACTGTAAGGTCTGCATATATGAAGTTGATGGGTAGCTCCAAAGGGGAAAGCGACAAGGTGTTCACAGAGTTATGAAGTATAAGAGTGATTCCGAAGGCACAATTATTTGGGTGGAGGCTACTCTTGGATAAGTTACCGACAAAGGATAAATTATCAGTGAAGGGAGTCCAAGTACAACACTTTTTATGTGAGTTTTGCCTAGATTGTGAAGATAGTGCATCAAACCTATTTTTCTCTTGTGCAATGTCTCAAAAGGTGCGGAAAATGTGTGATAGCTGGATAGGGGTGAGCTCAGTGCATCACAACCAAGCTAGGATACATTTTCAACACTTTCATATGAGTAGCTTGAACACTAGGCAAAACACAATGTGGAAAGGAATGTGGCTGGCTATAGTTGGGGAAATTTGGAGACATAGGAATGAGGTGATCTTTAAGCAAAAGAAAGTTGACACTTAAGAGATTTTTAGTCTTGCTCAAGTTAACACTTGGGCTTGGTTGAAACATAAAATTCCTTCGGTAAAGTTTTCATATAGTGACTGGTACTTCGCTCCTATTGTGTATTTAAAATCTCTATGATATGATGCTTTCTGTGTTTAAGTTGTCAGGTGAGCATGAAAAGGATTCCCATGTCTAAAGAAATGAGCTCTTCATCAGTGATTTTGCACATTTCTTTGGTTACTCCGTAACAACCAAGAGAACATAGTCTCGAGAGCGCAACGAACCATGCATACCTGGTTTTGTATTCACTTTTTGTGTAATCTTGTAGACCGGCCAAGGAAGGTGCGATATGGGTGGCTAATCTTATGATTCCTACCCAGCTTGACGTTGGGAAGGCATAACTCTAGCATTGAAAGTCCAGTTTAATTGTTCTGCTAGATTATTGTAGAAGCATAGTTTTGGAGATGCACTGCATCTTTCTCTCATCTTTTTGTAAATGGGTTAGAGCACCCCTCAAGTGCTCTATTATTAATTTAATTTAATTCTTTGCCGATAAAAAAATAATATTTCTAAGGTTTTCTCTTAGATAAATAAATATAACATATTCTATTAGTTTAAATTTCTATGAAAATACTAGTATATTATTTTATATTATATTATATTATATCCATATATCCGACACTGAAATATCTTTAAAAATATAATTGAGTTTGAATATTTTGAGAATTCATTTTATCATGATCTAAGTATTTTTAGCAATTACTTTTATATATATATATATATATATAGATATATATATATATATATATATATATATATATATATATTCTAGAGAAAAATATATAGAGACTGAAACTAATAAAAAATAAAAAAATGAACAAAAATTAAATGAATATAAAGAGTGTTTAGTTTCGAAAGAAATAGAGAAATAAGAATAATTTTTTTTATCATAATATTATTTTATTTGATTTAACTAATTTATTAAATTAATTACTCATTAAAAAGGGTTTTGGGAAAATAAAAAAACAACATGAATTTGATTCTTCATTGGCAATGAATGAACAAAATAAAAAAGATACAAAATACATTAATTTTTTAAGACTTTGCTTGACTTTTCCTTAAGACACCTTTTTTTTTTCTCCAAATCTACTTAATAAGCCTATTTATAACAAATCCTAATTAAAACAATTTTTTAAGAACAAAATTCAATTAAGAACCCAATATTAAAGGTTAAATGGGGGCATAAGTTTGCACTCATCATAGACTTGTTCCATTTTTTGGTCAAAGTTGGTTGATCTTGACATTCAATCCAAGTAAGCTTGTATTAAGCCTCAAACTTTGTTGACCTATCTCGTCTTTTAGTCTAAGTTAGTATGTCCCACTTTTAGCCTGAAATGGCATGTCTAGACCCTCGACGCAGGTCGGTCGATCTCAAATTTCGAGTCAGCTCAACCTATCACGACCTTTGGCTTGGATTGACTCATCTCAACCTTGGTCCTTGGACGAACTATCTTGACCTTCAACTCAGGTTGTTTGCTTGGACTTTTAGTCCTGGATGACCCGTCTCGACCTTCGTCTCTTTATGGTCCATCTTGACCTTTGACATGTGCCAACCCCTCTTGACCTTTCACGCAGTTCAACTTGTGTTAACCTTCGACATTCGACACGTGACACCCCATCTTAACCTTTGTCTCAAGCAACTCGTCTCGACCGTTGTCTCGACCAAGGTTGGTTGGACCTTCAGGGCGAGCCCACTTTGCTCCACCTTCGATTTGGGACGACCAAGCTCGACTTTCGATTCAAGCCAACTCAAAACCATTTTAAAAAGTTATTTAAATTTTTGTGGTAGGGTCAAGTCCACTTTGAGTCTAACGCATTTTAAGAGGGGCCTTTAATAGTTTAGTGTTTTTTTCAAGCCATTTATTTAGTGATCCATTGAAAGAGATTTTGTTTAAGAGTGAACTAAGACGGACCTATTGAACATAGGTTAAATTGACAATTGTAATTTTGATATAAGATAATTGTTTAATAATTTGAGGGAGAGTCCTAAGAAAAAGTTAAGGGATATAATTAACAAACTTCGTAAATAATGGAATACCAACATTAGCAAGAACAAGAGATTAAGATCAAAGGATTATATACAAATCTAGTTCATGATTCCTTCAAATATTAGTTTACACACTTACATTATTATTTTCACGAGCTTATCAAATCTTATCCAAGATCAACCATTAAGTTAACATGTGAGACTACCAATTATTTAAGGAGAATGTTAAAAACGGTAAAAGGAGACTCGTACATTTTTTCCAAGGTATGCATTGAAAAACTTCTGTTTGTAAAACCCATCATTGGTTTTGGATGGATATTTTCAACGAGTTTTAAACAATTTAATGTTACCTCTTACCTTTCTTTGTTGAAAGAAAAAATAATGATTGTGATAATAGTCTTTGAAGTACTTGATAAATGATCTTGATATCACATAAATATATTGTAAGGACACATAAGTTTTATATATATATATATATATATATATATATATATATATATATATATATATATATATATATATATATATCATAGTTTCAAGAGATGCATTTTGTTTTTCTTATGCTTTTTAACGTAAAATTTAGAAGTATAAGTGCCGTTAGACCTTAAGTTAAACATGTGTAAATTATATTATTTTAAAAAAATTACATGTGAATTTGGGTAAGACAAAAGAAGAATTTACATATATTGAACATGGTGGTGAAGTTACTAGTAAAGGCAATTCTAAACAAAGTGAAACAACCGATAATAGGTGTAAGTGAGTTGAAATAAACCTAACCTTAACCAACCTAATCAATCCAATTACATTTCAACATATTGTATTGCCATTTAACTGTGTTGAGTTTATGCCGGTGAGGAATTAAAATTTGGTTAAGTATCAAGTTAATGAACTCCAAACTTGATCAGTCCAATTTAATTCCATCTATTATAGTAAGTAAAATAATTATTGTTAGTGTTATTGACACATGATTATTACATCATTTGTATTTTTCATGGAATAGTATTTATATTTGAATTGTGTTATATATGAAAGTAATGTATTGTTTTCTTGTTTTGAGGCAAATATTTTTTATTTATGCTTTGTTTTTTTTTTTTTATATCCTATACTATATTATTATTTATTTATTATTACTATTATTATTACTTTAATTAATCAACTAACTATTTGACTAAATCCAATTGAAGTAAAGTTGGGTTCAGTTAAAATTTTGTAAAAATATAACAAATCTTTGAATTGGGTCTTACATTAAACCAAATTCTTCTCAACGTATTGAGCTTAAACTAAGATTAGGTAAAAATATTACGAAAACATATGTAACATTATTTCAATAATATATACTTGTTTAAAAGTAGAGATTTTAAATAATATTCCAATGTTCGTCAAAGCTTAATAGAAACCTGCAGTCCACTGATACTTCTTAAACAAGATAGTCTTAACTTCTATATATCTATCTACATACACTAGCTACCACTATAAGAATACACTCTTTTAGCTTCCAAATCATGGTGTCGAACTAGTGTGCGATGCAAATTAAGTCTGTTAGACTCATGCAAAATCGACGTTAATAAAAAATTATTTAAAAATGAAAATTAACTATTCGCAAAAAGCGTGAATAGTTAACATCGGAAGGCCGACACATAACAATTTAAATTGTTTGCATCGGCTAGCCAAACTTTTCACGCCCTTCGACTTTTGACGCTTCCTTGAGTGAGCTCCTTGTTTTCCCCTTTCAAATTTTCACGCCCTTCGACTTTTCACGCTTCCTTGAGTGAGCTCCTTGTTTTCCCTACTTTCCTTACCACATGATTTCTTCCACGAGGGGTGAAACTCAACTAGGGAAGTGGGTAAGCGAAACTGCAATGCCACCTTTTGCGAAGACATTCCAACGAAGCTCCAACTTCTTCGACGATGCCACCTGCTATGACGAGGCATGGTTTTGCAACGTCGTGAGTTGCTCCGGCGAGCTGACTTCGGTGACGAGCGTGGATGCTTGAGCGAGAGAGGGCGCGATGACGAGTGTCCTTCACCCTACAGCTTCTCGTCAACAACACAATGCATAAACTCTCTTTTATGCAACAAAGGGTTTTTTCAGAGGCGTGGTTTGGGGATTTTCGTTCGCACCTAGTTGGAAGCATATGTCTTGTAATGGGTTTTGTTTGAGCTTGTGTGTATAGCTAAGGCTCGCATTCTCGTTGCAATCCACATTCATTCTTAGTCGTCACGATAGCTATTTAAGTCATTGTTGTAGTGCATCCTTGTAATCAGTTGGAGTTCGTGGCTTTAAGCCCCATTTTTGGCGTTGTAGAGGTATTTTAACTTTTCCCTTCTTTCTCTATTTTCTCGATTGGATTTTGTTTGGGAATTAATTAATGTTTTATCAGATATTATTGTGAATTGTGGAGACCAAATTGGAGCATCCATTTAAGTTGTTCTTATTTGAAAATAATATAACCTATATATGCATTTTATGATTTTGGCTTTAACTCTTTTGATTTTATGCATTTTAAATGAGATTGATGTTCTGATGTTATGATTATGTGTAAGTATTATGGTCTTGTTTCCTACTATTTCGTTTTAGGCTTGCAATTTCACCACATATTGATTTTTAGGTACTTTTTTTAGATGCAGAATTGCAAATGATTAGGAGTTAAGTTGTTTACAAACTTGTGTGAAAATAATGATTGGGAAAATTGTTTCTAATGAATGGAAGAAAGTTTCAGATGTTTGAAACTGATTTTTTGGATCAAGGTATATACAGTTGTTTAAATTGAAGAGTATATTTGTCCACGCTATTTTGGGAGAAGGAGATTTCAGATGTTTGAAATTGAGTTTTGGTATCAAGGAATGTATACTTGTTCAAACATTACTAGCCCCTCAACAGCCACACCCTCACTTTGATTTTTAAACATCAACACTTAGGTTTACAGGTGCATCACTCTATCAACTTCAAGGAACCATAGATATTCCTTTGCTATTTAAAGTAAGTAATTCTATATAGTATTCTTGAATCTTTTATTCCATATGCATAATGAAACATAATTGTTAAACTAAACCCTAGTATACCATAAGCCAATGCACTTGTTATTTTGTGAAGGCACTCTTACATGCTTTTGTTGCTCGCAACCGAAGTAGAGATTGGGTTTCGACTGGGGATCTTGAAGAAGTTACTTATAAAGAGGTGATTACTAATCTTTCTGTCGCACTACTTATGTTAGTTGACCCTTTGGTTTTTCTTTTATGCAACCCTTTGATGATTGATTAATATACTGCTACAGGATCTTGAGGCATATAAAGTTGCATGGAATCTTTTAAATGTATTCCTATTATTTAGACTGAACACATTTATTCCATTTTCAGATATCTTAATAATGATATATACATTAAAATGCATGTAATGATATATTATTTATTTATTTTTAATTAGACTTCTTTAGGGCGTTGATGGTCTTCTAGTTCTAGGAGGCTTTGTTGATAGAGGAGTGCAAGGGAAAATTCTTACTCCTAAGTATGCCCGAGAACATACTGTTCCATTTCTTTGCTTGGGGATGCAAATTGTTGTCATTAAGTATGCACGACCTGTTCTTGGTCTTCATGATGTGCATTAGCACAAAATTTAGGGGTAATGAATCTGTTTTGTTTAGTCTTTCATTGTTGGCATGATGCAAATTTCCTCTTTATGCATTCTTCTATTTTTTGCTTGTCTAGAACTTAGGGGTAATGAATATGTTTGTTGTGTGATGGTTCATCATTGTCCAACGGGGTCCTGACTTGTTCCGTAGGTATTTGCATGGGCCAAGTCCACGTTGGGCTGATGGCAACGATTAAAGTGCAAATTCATTGCGTCGATTGAACCAACACAAACCCTTGTTTCAACCATTAATTTTCAATCATTTGTGGGCTTAGCCCACACAAAATTTAGAAAATGCGTTGAATTCTTCTCATTTTTAGTCATTTCAGGTGTTCGTGGGCTTGACCCACGTATACGAAATTATTATATTTCTTTTGTGTTTTTGTCGGTTGAGCCGACGATAAATAAGTGTCAACATCCAATTTTGTTCGGATAACAATGATAAAAATAATAAATAAAAAAATAATTAAAGTTCAATTGAGAAGAATAAATAAATAATTAATAAAATAAAAAAGGTTAAAAATATTTTTTCGTTTGAGAAAGAATAATATCTATGCTTATTTATTTATTATTTTTATTAATTATTTATTATTTATTTTATTTTTAATTTAATTTAATTTTGCTTTTTTTTTGTTTTATTTATTTATTTGTGCTTTTTATTTTTATTATTACTATTATTTTATTATTACATTATTTTTCTTTCTGTCATTATAGTTCCATTTTGTTTTACGTCTCTCATTCTAGTTTAATAAAAAAAGAGAAAAAAAACAAGAAAACAAAAGAAAAAAAGAAGAGAAAGAAAAAAAAAAGAAAAGAAAAAAGAGAAAGAAAGCTAGAGGTAATGTAAGGTCTCTGATATCAGACCAATGCCTCCTATGCTATCATGGTTTTCGGCATTAGGAATGACCTGTAATAGCTAGCTAGCCATGGCCATGATGGCTGAAAGAGGAGGAAGCAACATCTGCTCTCAATCTTATCCCACATCTTGAGATTGGAAGGTGCAGAGAAAAGTGAACAGAACAAAGGAGAGAATGACATAATAAAAATAGGAAGATTCATGAAAGGGGGGATTGATTTTTTTTACTACAGAGAGGGAGAGAATGAGTCAAAATTGAAAACGGAAGCAAAGCTGTTAATGCATTAAGTTTTATTTTCACGGTAAGTGTTCTTAACTCCTTCTTAGCTTATGTTATCGTGATTTGATATTGATATTGATGTTCATGAATGTATGAATTGGAGCTTCTGTTACAGTGACTTAATATTGATGTTCATGAATGTATGAATTGGAGATGATTTGAGGTGAGCATAGTTACATCTGTTATTTATTTTGTTTATTCCCATCACACCTACGAAAAAACAATAAAGAACAGAGCACGATTTTTTTTTATATTTTATTTTATTTTTTATTTTATCTGCCATTGTTAAGACATGTTCTTGTTTCGATTTTGGTATTGTTTGGGTGTTACTACTGCTCGAATGAGTGTTGGAAAAAAAAGTTGAGTTTGGGCTGGTAGACCTCTCTTTACTTTGCGCACCCCTGCTTTAAATCTTTGCACCCCTTCTAGTTTATGTTTTGGATCTATTTGGGTTTACACAACGCACCCCTTTATTTAATGCATACACCCCACATCATTTTATTTCTTACACCTTTGTCCTACTTTATACACCCCACCTGTTTACTTCGTGCACCTCCCACATGTGATAGTCCTGCACCCTCGTACCTTTGTCTATTTGTTTTTGGGCCTGTTGTTGTGTTTACTTTGTGTACCCCCACTAATCACTCATGTACCCCGTATTTTTGTTTTCCACTTTTATTTATTTATATTTTTTATTTATTTAAAAAAAATATATTTGAAAATTATAAAAATAAAAATATAGAAAAAAATAAAAAAAAAAGTTCTCTTTCATTTTTATTTTGTTTGTTCGGCCGCTCGCGTCGTATGACACTTTCTTCCAAATAATTTTAAAAAAATACTAAAAGAATTTTCTTTCCCTTTTAGTGTTTGTTCGACCGCTCGCGTCGTGTGACACATATTTTCAAGTAATTCAAAAATACAAAAAAAATATAAATTTTCAAAATATAAAAACATCAACATTTTCAAACAAACAAGCTTTTTAAGAACTACGTGATCCTTGATTCTCCCCTGTGAGATACGTAGGAGCAAGGTCAGTCCTTGTTAGGTTCACCTCCAAAAAATTAAATCATTTTCGAAATATTTTTTTAATATCTTTTTAAAGAACTACGTAACCCTGATTTCTCATTTTTAATGAGAATACGTAGGACCAAGGTCAACCTTTGTCGGGCCCAAAAAACTAAAAAATAGTTTTGTTTCTTTTATATATGTTTGTCTTATTATTTTTGGGGAAAATTAATATTTTGAAAACCACATCAACTTGTTTGTTTAATTAAGGGTACTGCCCTCGGGCGGGCGCCGTAGGGTGCTAAGACCTTCCTTACGCGAAACCGACTCTCGGATTCAAAAATTTGGTTTTTCATAGACTTGTCTTATTTTTATGGTTTTCCATAGTTTTCTAGAACTAACTATGGTGGCAACTCTAATTCTCTTTTCAAATGCATTTTCTTTTTTAGTTCGCTATCCCGTCGCAATTCCAGTTGTGACAATAAGCAACAAATGTTCGTCCCTATTTAGGTGACGCAAACGAGCTTTGCATCTAGGAAATGGGTGTGGTCCATGTTGTCGTTACTGGACCAACGGCTTCTTCCTCTTTTCGTCAGTTTTACATTTGTGGCGTCCGTTTTTGGCCGACGAATATAACCTACATTCTTTAGTGTATGATTTATATGGTGTACATAAACAGAAAAAGGAAGATATAAAACAATGATGATATAATAGAATAAAGATATAATAAAGTAAGAAAAAAAAGAATTAAACTGTAATCATATTCCTTATTCGATGCATATAAGAAAAATTAACAAATTATGAAAATTATAAAAAAAAAGTACAATTTAACTAAGTTCTTAGAAAAATAAATATAATGGGTATAAATAATTTTCTCTCCTCTTTTTCAACTTTTATAGGTATAAGGTATTTGTATTTTTCTAAATATGGGTTAATGAAGTGCTTTGCATATACTCTTTCTTTTTTGTTCTTCTTTTTTTCTAGTGCTCATCACACCTTATTATGATCGAACTCTAAGTCATTGTTTACAATGCTATAATTCTTATTATAGGAGGATATAATTTTGATATGGTATCAAAGTTCTTTTTTTGGAAGAGGTATGTTGCACGCTTTCTTACTTTTCTTCCTCTCTTGATGGTTCTTATTTTTGTTGCCATCTTGTATGAAGAACCATCTCAAACCATGTCTCTTCATAGTTTCATGTATCTTCACCCAATTGAAAACTCTATTACCACTATTCTCTCTACTGTTCTTAAAGCTAATAATAACTATCATTCTTGGAGTAGATCCATAATTATTGCTCTTAGTGAGAAGAACAAAGTTGAGTTCAGCGATGGAACTGTTCCTAAACTTGAGAAATATAATCCTTCTTATCATGTTTGGCAACTATGCAATAACATGATTCTATGTTGGTTGGTTCACTATGTTTCCATTTTAATTTGCAGAGTATATTCTGGATAGACAAAGCTTAACAAATACTCAAAGATCTCAAATCCTTTTATTTTTAGGCTTGTCTTTTTAATATAATGATTTACAATGTAAATGTTTGTTTTCTTTGACAATGAGATCTCTCAGGTACTAAGTTATTCACCAAGCTTAGGGTGGTATGGAATGGACTGGATAGCTTTAGAAGAAATCATATATGTTTGCATTACCAAATGTTCAAGTATAGTTCATTAAACCATTACTCAAGGTAAACGTGAAGAACAAGTAATGCAATTTTTGTATGGATTGAATAAGGAGTAAAACAATGTGAGATCCCATATTTTGTTGATGGATCCTAGCTAGAATGACAAATTCTTGGAAATAATTTTTTGCACTCATGAACATCAGGTTAACTTTGCTACCACAACATCTTTTTGCAAACATTGTTGTTGTATTGGCCACACTATAGTTGTTTGTCAAAAGAAACACAATTTCCCTTCAAATTATATTGTGACCTAAAGAGCTTTAGGATTTATGTTTTATGAGAAATCTCATTAGTTTTTTTTTTCTTTTTTCCCTTTTTGTAACATAAACCTATTTAAGATAGGTTTGCCTTCCTTTTTCAGTGTAACTTTCAAAGGAATAAACAAAAGCATTTAATTTTCACACCTTTTGTCCCTTTGCTCACAAATTTTTCGTTTTGGTCTTGTCTCTTGCTTGTTGGTTTTCGTCTTGGAGGAAGAAGGAGATATTCCTTTCTCACTCTTTATGCCTTCTTTTATGCAAACAAGCTTTATGTAAAACTTTACTATCTTTTAATCACGAAATAATTTTAATATGGTATCAAAGCAATTGTAAAAACTTTTTTTGCTTCCATTGCCACTTTTCTTTCTTCTTTATAGGTTCTTAGACCTTGCATATCTCTATCATGGAGAATAACACCAATACTAGTGTTGCCACCACAAAGACCTATAACATAGATCAATCCCTCGTCCCTACAAGCCCTTACTATCTACACCTAAGAGAAAACCTAAGTGTTCTTATTTCTCAATCCTTAAATGAGACCAATTACAGTTCTTGGAGCAGAAGTATGAAGAAAGCTGTTTTGCCTAAGAACAAGTTCAAGTTTTTAGATGGAAACATCAAGACTCGTATAAGGGTGATCCTATCTAAGAAGCATGGGTAAGACTGAATGTTACCATTCTTTCTTAGATCATCAACACAATGTTATCTTCTCAAATTGCAGATAATGTCATTTATATTAATAGTGCCAAAGAGTTTTGGGATGAATTAAGAGATAGATTCTCAAAGAGAGATTGTTTTGTGTGTCAGATATTATATAAAATTTTCACTCAATAAAGTTATGAGAGAACTTTGTGGGATGTATATTATACTGATTTGAAAACTTTGTGGGAAGAATTAGATTTTTTAAGACCTATTCCCAACTGTGTTTGTTGAAAACCTTGTGAGTGTGACCTACCTAGAAATTTCATGAAAATTAGAGAAAATGAATATGCCATATTATTCTAAAGGGCTTAAATGATTCCTACAATAACATCAAAATTTAGATTCTTTTAATGGTGCCTTTACTAAACATTAACAAAGTTTTTTCCATCATTATGCAATAAGAAAGGCATACAAATAATTCTGATGTTGAAAGCAAAGTTTTACATCATACTACTAAAAAAAATTACAAACAAGAACAAGGATCTTGGGGAGGAAATGCACAGTGTGTTCAATGAAGCGGAAGAAATCCAAACTATGGAAAGCAATGTTCTTAATACCATAAGATGAATCATAAAAATTGATGAATTTTATTCCAAGCATGGACACCCTCAATGGTACAAACAAAAGAATAACTATAACACCGATAATCAAGAAAGGGGTAACTAGAACAAATATTTGAACTTCATGATAATATGTCTTCCTAAATGTTTCTAGATATAGAAAATTACTTCATCCAAGATGATTGGGTGTGTTAGCATAAACAATGGCTTATATTACCTTAACAATTTTCCTTCTTTTACTGGTTTTAATGTTGGGAACTGTCTTAAAAATATATAAAACCTTTCGTTATATTCATTATTCTTGTGTTGATGCTTATGATATTTGTCATTTTTGTAAGCAACATAATATGCCTTTTTCTAAAAGTGATAGTTATTCCTCTAAAATTTTTAATATGATAAATACTGATATTTGGGGCCCTATATTTCTTTTCTCTATTCATGGTCTTAAATATTTTATAAGCAGTGTGGATAATCATAATAGGCACACATGAATTTTCCTTAGGCATGCTCAATTTCAAACTAGAAAACTTTTATTGAATTTCATTGTTCATATAACAAATCAGTTTGGTAAAGTTATTAAAACCATTAGAATTGATAATGGGCATGATTATTTGTGATACTGATTTGTACAACAAATTTGGTGTAAGTCATCAAAGGTGTGTTTGGACACCCCAACAAAATTTTATTGTGGAATGAAAACACCAACACATCTTACTATTGCTTAGAGCTTACTTTTCCAATGCAATTTACCAAAGTCTTATTGGTGCTATGTTGTTACTCATGCTATGCATCTTATTAATAGAATACCTAGCTATGTTCTTTCAAATAAAACTATATAAATTATTGCATGATGAATCTCCTACTTGTCTCAATTTGAAGGTTGTTAAACTTGATCTGAGAGCTAGGAAATGTGTTTTTTTTGTTCAGAACTGGTATTTAACCTCAAAGGACCCAAATAAGTTTATTGGGGACCAAAATGTTATTGTTTTCTGTCTCGTAGGTTATTTCAAAATCAAGAAAGTCTCTTTGGATGTTCAAGAGCAAGTATATTCATCAAACTTTTGGCATCCTGGTAAGTTCTACGATTTCATAATGGATTTGGGAATATTAGATATGTGTAAAAGTGGTAAAAATAATTACTGTTAGTGTTTTCCGAAAAACTCCGTTGTGATAATCGATTATCTCAGGTGATAATCAATTATCAGCAAATTTGGAAATTTCTATTATGGGGTATGAATTAATAATTGATTATCATTATTTATAATCGATTATCCTGCAAAATTTGAATAAAAAAATTCAAATTTTAACCATTCTGATAAGATTTTCAAATATTTAGACTATTGAAATTTATAAATGAAAATTAGAAAATTAAAGATCATTGTTTTATGATATAATCTTCCCTTATTTAAATAAACTCTTGTTTTTCTCTTAACTTTAGAGTTTCTCTTTCATTTATGGGGAGTCTGATTAAAGAGGAGTATTTGTTCTTGAAATGTTTGTATTTATTAAAAAGGGGAAATATTACATGTAGGGGGAGTTTTATATCTTAAACATTTTTTTAAGTGGGACTTAAGTTATCTGATTTAGGGGGAACTATCTAAAGAATTCATTTTTGATTATGATAAAAAAAGGGGAGATTTATTTATGTTAATATCTTGTGATAACTGGTACCTCTTTAAGGGGAAGATATGTGTTTATTGATGTTTTGTAATACCTTATGTTTTAAAAAGGAGAGAAAAAATATTTATCTTTGATTTGGAATAATTACTCTTTTCTCTTAAGTTGCTTATTAAAAACAAGACATATCAAAAGTCTTCAACACTTGTTTATCATCATCAAAAAGGGGGAGATTGTTGGCAAAAAGAAGAAGATGGACATCTTCCTTCAATAAGGAGTTTTGATGATGATGATGACTTATGAAGAACTATGGAACACTTAACGATGATGAAAAAATGTTGAAGACTTAAAAGGATGCTTCGATTCAAGAGCTACATTAAAGACTTAGGAGTTTAGTTATTTAGGTTTTGTAATCTGTATATGCTATTTAAAATTGTTAAATTAGTATGTCAAGAGTCAAAAAGGCAAAATCCAAGCAATAAAGCACCAAGAGAATTTTATTTATTTGCAAAACTCACTAGAATAATTAATTATCATTGCTGATAATCGATTATCACCTACTGATAATAGATTATCCTAGCTGATAATAGATTATCATAGTGAGAAAAAATGTTTTTATTAAAGTTTCTGTGATAATCGATTATCACTTATGATAATCGATTATCTATGGCAGTTATGACTTAACTTTTCATATTCTTAACCTAATTTGTAAATAGGCTTCTATAAATAAAGTGGTAGGCTTTCATTTGGAAGACACATAAATTAGAGTACTTGAGAACTCTCTATGGGAAGGATTTGAAAAACCTATGGGTAGAGAGATAACTTTCATCAAGTGAGATCTTGAGAGATTGAGTGTTTTTCTGTTACTAAAAGAAGCCAATCATTCTTTGTGTGATTCAAAGAAGGTGTTCATTCCAGTGTGATTCAAGGAAGGTGTGTTCATCCCTTGTGGATTTCAAGGGAGGTGTTTCATCTCTTGTGTGATTCAAGAGAGGTGTTTTCTAAACCTAATCTTTATTACTATTAATTGTAAGTTTGGTTTATTTTAGTGATTAAGTTAATCTCATTTTTGAGAGATTAACAATTGGACGTAAGGTATTTTTATCCGAACCAATATAAATACTTTATGCAATTTTCTCTTTCGTACTCTCTTTATTTTATTGTGTTTATTAAAATAAAGAAAAGAATTTTTTTAATTGAACTTAGATATTGAAAAGGGAAAATTTTAAAAGCACAATTTTATTAAGAACCCAATTCACCATCCCTCTTTTGTTTTTGTCCAAACCTTAATTATTCTGCTGCTTAATTCTACTAGATATAAGGCTAAACTTCTTACTAATGGGTATAAACAATTAGAAGGAATATATTTTCTTCATACTTTTTCTCCTATGGCAAAATTGACTACTTTAAGGTTTCTTTTAGTTCTTGCTGCAACAAAGAACTAGCATTTGTACCAACTTGATGTGGATAATGCTTTTTTGCATGAAAACCTTAATGAAGAAGTCTTCATGACAGCTCCACCAAGACTCAATACTATCAAGACCGGGAAAGTCTATAAATTGACTAAATCCCTTTATGGTGTCAAGCAAGCAAGCCCCCAATGGTTTGCGAAATTGTCTTCCTTCCTCATTTCTATAAGATATATCCAATCAAAGTCAGATTACTCCCTTTTTACACATAAAAATTCTACTACGTTTACCACTTCTTTTGTGTATGTAGATGATGTCATTCTTGTAGGAAATAGTATGAACCAAATTGAGAAAACCAAGATTCTTCTACACAAAGCCTTAAAAATAAAAAAAAAAAGTTAGAAAATTAAAATACTTCCTACGATTTGAAATTACTAGGTCCAAAAAACGCATTCATCTATGTCAGAGAAAATACTCCCTAAATATCCGATCTAAAGTTGGAATGATGGATAATAAGCCTTGCTAGACTCCCCTTATGAGCAACATCAAAGACCTCATTGAAAAGGGAAAACCCTTGGTGAACCCTCAACAATATCGATGTTAATACGAGAGCTTTTATACCTAGTTAATTATAGATCTAATATAACATAATCTATTAATTTGTGTAGGATCCAATAATGTTTCATCACAAGATCGGTCAACATATTCTCAGATATGTCAAAGCCCACCATGCTCTTGGTCTTTTCTTCCCTTTAGATAATGACATACAAATACTAGAATACAATGACTTAAATTAGGCAACATGTCCCAACACTATACGCAACATCATTAGATATTTCATCTACCTAAGAACTTCTTTGATCTCCCAGAAATAAAAAAAGTAGAACATTCTTTCTAGATCTTCCCCAAAAGCCGAATACAGAACCCTTGCCACTATCGTTTGCGAGCTTTAATGGATAAGCTATCTCCTTCGTGATGTCAACATTTCTCTTAACGCCTCTATTGTTATCTACTACAATAGCAAATTTGTTAGACATATCACGTAAAACCCTACTTTGTATGAGAAAATGAAGCACATTTACATTGATTGTAATGTGGTTCCTGGAAAATTAAAAAATAATCTCTTCCGTCTCATTCCTATCAACTCCCACAACCAACTCGTGGATATCTTCACCAAATCACTTCATCGGACTTCCTTCAAATCGATTCTTCCCAAGCTTGGAATGAGGAATATCCATCATTGAGCTTAAAGGACGGGTATTATGACCTGAAGAGTTTTAGGATTTTTGTTTTATGAGAAATCTTATTTATTTTTTTCCCTTTTTCCCTTTTTGTAACCTAAACCTATTTAAGATAGGTTTGGCTTCGTTTTTAGTGTAACATTCAAAGGAACAAACAAAAGCCTCAATTTTCATACCTTTTTCCCTTTTCTCATAACTTTTCCATTTTTGTATTCTCTCTTGCTTGTTGTTTTTTGTCTTGGAGGAAGAAGGACATATTTCCTTTCTCGCTCTTCATGCCTTCTTTTCTACAAACACGTTTTTAGTAAAACTTTACATCTTGTAATCATGAAATAATTTTAATAAATTAAGAAAACATTATTCAAAGAATTGAAAATTTTGTACACATTGCGGAAAGGAATTGGCATACCGTTGACATATGTTATTAAAAATGTGGATTTCCACATGGATACAGATTTAACAATGACTAAAGCAATATTGTAAATAAAATTGATGTTATCAGTGAAACTACGAATGATTCCACTCAAGGAAGTGTAAGAAACTCAAGATGTTTCTTTATCTCAACAATAATATCAAGCTCTCATGTCTCTTATACAACAATCAAGGAAATTTTGGGTTTGCACAAGTCAGTAAGATAGGATTAATAACCTTTTACCCTCTTTAAATTGCAACACCAAAAGGTAATATGCATTATATCATTAATCATGCAAAATTAAAAAATAAAACTTCATGTATTATAAACTTAGGGTCTATTGATCATGTTACTTCTTCTCACTCATTTTTTTTTTCATATACATCTATCAATATTACCATGGTTAAATTACGTAATGATGCATAAGTCTTTATTGTACACATTGGAGAATTTTTACCTAATTGATGTGTTGTGCGTATTTACATTTCCATGATCTTATTTTTATATTTAAACTTCTATCTACTCATAATTATAAATTTGTTTTCTGCCTTCACTTCTTGTATCATCCACGATATGAAAAGCAATGAGAGGATTAGTGTAATTGATCTTAATGTTAGCTTATATACTCTTAAATGTTGTTCAATCTAATTATGTGAATTTCATATTATTTAAAATATTGACTTTTGACATACTAGAATGAGACATATGTTGACAGACTTATTATGAAACAATAACATGCTTTCATTTTCAATAATAAAAATATCATTTGCAATACTTATCATCTTCTAAAATATAAGAAGTGTTACTTTTGTTAAAATAGGTGCAACTCAATATTTCACAACCAAGAGGAAGATAAATTGGATGTTTTCAAACATTTACTATTTTTAGATTTCAATAAAATATTTTCGGAAACTTTTGAATCAATCAATAAGGTTTACGTGATGCTTACACTACAAAAAATCCCAACATTATTGGCGGATTATTACCGACGGATTAAAATCCGTCGGATATTTGTTTTTATCGACGAATTAACCGATGGATTTATACGTGGAATTTACATCCGTTGGTAATTCGATGACAAAAGATATGGGATAAACCATCTGCCGGTAAGTTGTTTGACATTTACCGACATTGTGTTTCGTCGGTAAATCCTTCGGTAAGTGGGTCAACTGCAAAAATTAAACATCGCAGCTTCTCTTTCCCAAATAAAAAAAAAACTTTCGCTAATTCAGTTTTTCTCTTCTCCACCAAATTCACTGTCGCTGGAGGGAATTCCACTACCACCGGAGAGTAGAAAAGAATGACGGTGTTGGTGTTGCCAACGAACCAAACGTTGCTAATGCGATTGCTTGTGAGTAATCCATGCGGTGATGCTGCTACTGCTACAATCTTTATGCCGTCGTGTCATTGACAAAGAAGGTGTTGCTGAGTAGGGATTTTCTCTCTTCTTTTCACCATTCCATCCATCTTTTTTGAATTATGGTATTGTTTTCTCTGTTAAAAACAAGGAGGTTGTGGGGGAGGCACAGAGAGTTGGTAGAGTCTTGGCGTCAACGCGAGGCCGCGAGGGAGGCTGCCAAATTTGTACTTGCACCGTCGAGGCAGGTAAGTTATAGTGTCTGAGAATGTACCCTTGTCAAATTTGTGTTATGTTCTTCAATTCTGAGTTATGGTTGTTTAGCTGCCTTTGAATGAATTTTTATGCTTGCATCTTGTTTCTTTCATCACGCTCACATGATTTCTGGACAACCAAAACTAATAATTGAACTAAGGATGCATTCTACTCCTGATTTCTTAGTTTTTTTTTTGTTGTATTTTGTTTCAATTGTGTTTTGTATTGGGTTTGAGTAGTCAAATTGAATTTTTTTTAACGTGAGTGCTGCCAAGAGTTTCTGTGGCTGTATTTGTCCTTTTTGCAAATTTTCTATGGTGTAGTGGGAATGATTCACGAACCTGGCTTGTAGTGTTCAGTGCATGGGTTTATTAGGGTGGCCATGCATTTATGGGATGTGTTATGTGGTCCACATGATATAACTGTGCCTGATTATTTTTATTGTGTTCCTATGGGAAATCTTGCTTTCTTATAGTGTATATATGAGACCAAATGATGGTGTCACAAATTTCATATTTAAACATTAATTTTTGGTGAGGTTCAAGATATGCTAAAGGTATTGTCCCATGTGTTCAATCTAATGTGTTGTTTGTTTGCTAAGTAACCCTACTCTTGTTTCTATTGTAAATTTTTGGCCATCATATTAATCTTTTTCATAACTTTCTTACTTGGAAGGTAATGATCTTAATTATATATGTTGATGATAGGATTCTGACTTAGGATGATCCTTGCGAAAGTGAGATAATTGAATAACTATTTGGATACTGAAATTGAGATGGACTTGGGGCTGATTTATGGACTTGGGCATATTTATAGACTTGGGGTAGATTTATAGCAAGGATTGATTAACTTCTGCTGCATATAATTTAATGAACCTGTTTATAACTAGTTTGAAGATTTATAAAGTGATTTTGGCAGATTTATAGAATTCTCTAGTCCCTATTTTGGCATATTTAATCAATCTACTGCACATAACTTCTTTTTAGCTTTGTATAACTTTAATTTCTCACATGTTGTTTGTTACTTTGTTTGACCCATTGGAGTTTTACTTACTTATTAATTATGTTTGTTTCTAATTTCACTTTGGTCTTAGAAATGATGTGCCTACTTGAGAGTTTTTGGTTTATTTGATCTACTAGGTGCCAATTTGATTGCGATTAATTGGAGAAAGACTATTCTCAAATTGGACTTCAATTGGGCAGTCTTGGTGATTAAATTTTGGTGATTCTGGTATGAGTTCTGAACTTATTGTTTTGAAGAAGCCTTGATGTCTTTGGTTTGTGTGTTAAAGTTAGTGTTAACTTTTAAATTCAACAAGTTGTGGGAGTTTGTGTCTACTTTTTTTAGTCTTACATACATCCACTAACACCCCTTGTTGTCAAGTAGCTACTCAAGTTAAAAATACCCGAGTCAATACCAACCACGATTTGTGTGCAATTGTTTTGTGTGTAGCTGTTGGATTCCACGATTTTAGATTTCCAACAAAATTTCAACAATTGTTTTGGTCCTTTTATCGTGCACACAAGTGACCAAACACATTTAGTCTTTTATTCATCTAAAGGAATCAAAACTAGCCATAACTGAATGCACTAGATTTACTAACTAAACTAATTCTAACTAAACCTGTAAGATTTACATAAAACTTAACTTCTTCTATGTAGACTACTTCCTACAAGTTTAAAACACTCGAATAACAATATAATTGATACTAAGTGCTAAGAAATATGTAGCATGCAAAATTTCACCTCCAAACCTAGAAATCCTCCCTACACTAAGTCAAAACTAAAAATGCTCTAGAAATCTATATATCTTTAATTTCCTTCCTAAAATTGAACCTTACCACATAATTTCACTATCTAAAGCTAAGACCTTACTATAAAACTACTCAAGAAATCTATGAATGTTTAATTGCACTAAATGTATATAAGAAAGTGTAAATAAATTGTGAAACAGGTTTAAAGTGGTGAAATAAAGGTATGGATAAACTCAACTTCTAAAATATACAAAAGACTCAAATTCTTCTATATAGACTACTTCATACAAGTTTAAAATACTCAAATAACACTAGAATTGGTACTAAGTCCTGAAAAGTATGTAGCATGCAAAATATCACCTCTTTGCTCAATTTGTTCTCATTATTTTCTACTGCACTTTGTCAACCTTATCTTCTAATGTATCTTACCATTGAAGGTTTGTAAGATACGAAATAGAAATTTGTAATCATAGGTTGTCTTTCATGTTGGACTTAAGTAGTAATAAGTTTATTACTTAAGTCTCATGTTCTTTCACTACCACAAAAGTAACACTCTCCCTATTTGCCTTGTCACAGAACATGGGAGAGTTCCCAGCCACCGTCGCTGGGTGTGTGAACGTTGTTATAGTGGTAGGAGAGGCTTGAAGGAAACTTTTGTGATAGGAGTTGAAAAGTTTATACAAACTGCTCGACAATATAAATATTATGCTCTTGAGGAAGGGATTAGATGTCCTTGCGTCAAGTGTGAATGTACACATATTTTGAAAGACGGGGAAGTTAAAGTTCATCTATACAAAAAAGGATTCATGCCAGATTACTAGATTTGGACATTTCACGTTGAAGAAGTGCCCTTTGTTTATTCTAATGAACATGAAACACATTTCCTAGTTCAAGCACGATTGATCATATCTCTGAGATGAAACAAGCTATGTATATGCAAGAGATGTTGAATAATGCTCTTGGCCAACATGCTTCATTTGAAGAAGCAGACAATAATCGTTTAGAAGAGTCTCCAAATGAGTTCACTCAGAGGTTTTACAATTTATTAGTAGAGGCAAATGAACATGTATTTGAAGGGGCCATAGAGTAAAATTTGTTAGTATGCATTAGACTTTTGTCCTTCAAATCCAACTGGAACGTTCCCAACCAAGCATTGGACAACATTGCAAAAATCATTTTGGATCTAACACCACCAAATAAATCTTTGCCCAACAATTAATATGAAGCAAAGAGATTAGTTCCAAAGTTAGGATTTGAGTCTAAGAAGATTGATTGTTGTGTGGTTGTATGCTTTTCTATGACAATGATAATGGGAAAAAAGATGCATCTTTGCTCCAATGCAAATTTTGTAGGCAACCTTGATACCGCATAATCCATCCAGGCCAAAGCAAAACAAAAAACCAATTCCATTGAAGTCCATGTTCTACTTGCCTATAATTCCAAGACTACAAAGAATGCTTGTTTTAATGCAAACAACACAACATATGACATAGCATGATGAGAAAAAAATACAATGCATGCTACGTCATCCATCTGATGGGCAAGCTTGGAAGCACTTTGATCAAAATCATCCATCCTTCGCTAGTGATCCTCGTAACATTCGACTTGGAGTATGTTCAAATGGATTTAATTCGTACATTCAGACATCGTCATCACCCTATTCTTGTTGGCGTGTGATTGTTACTCCTTACAATATTCCACCTGAGATGTGTATGACTAAGCCTTATATGTTTTTGACGTGTCTAATACTAGGTCCATCTGATCCAAAGGCATCGATAGTTGTTTATCTAGAGCCTTTGATTGATGATTTTAATAAGTTGTGGAGTGGTATTTGGACCTATGATATTTCAGGGAAGCAAAATTTCCTAATGAGGGCAGCTTTGATGTGGACTATTAATCAATTCCATGCATATGGGATGTTATCCAGTTAGAGCACACATGATAAATTAGCCTATTCTCATTGCATGGAGCACACCAAGTCATTCACATTGAATTATGGTCAGAAAAGTTGTTGGTTTGATTGACATCGTCGATTCTTGCCCAGTGACCATCTGTTTAGGGGAAGTTGAAATGGATGGGCCACCTCCGAGGTTGACTCCATCTCAACCTTGGAGAAGAGTGAAACATTTTCCAAAAGTGACTAAAAGTGGTGTGACAAGGATGGATGGTTATGGAGAGTGGCATAATTGGACTAAAAGAAGCATCTTTTGGGATCTTCCATATTGGAAAGATAACTTGCTTAGACATAGAGCTGTCAAAATGGGTAACCTGGCCCGACCGGGCTCGACCCACCATGGGTTAATGATTTAATAAGCCAACCCAACCCGACTCACTTTTATCGAGCCAAAAAAATTTGAATCCGACCCGGCTCACCACGAGTTAGCGGGTTACACGGGTTGGCTCACAAGTTCACTTAATTAAAAAAAATACAATTTTTATTTTTTTTCAGTCAAAACTAAATTGTAATTCTACTTAAAATCTAAATAAACTTTAATACAATCCAAATACAAACAAAATAAAAAAATAGAAATTATTTATGTGTTGGCTAAAAAAAATAACCTAACATAACTCAAATGTAAAGTCCAACTTAATGAAAAACACTTGTGTGACCCTTTTATCTGCGGGTTGGTGAGCCAACCCGGCTCACCACGGGTTCAACCCAGATGAGCCGGGTTCTAGATGAGTCGGGTCAAAAATCAACCCGTATTGAAATTTGTAAAAAAAATTCTACCCAACTTGGTCCAAACCCGTGGGAGCCGGGTTGGCTCGCGGGTCGCAACCCATTTTGACAACTCTACTTATACATAATCTTGATGTCATGCATATAGAAAAAAAAATTAACAACATCTTCAACACAATGATAAATGTTAGTGGCAAGACAAAAGATAATGACAAAGCAAGAAGAGATTTAGCTTTATATTGTCGGTGCAAAGACTTGCAGTTGAAGTCACAAGTGAACGGGAAGTGGGTAAAGCCAAAAGAAAATTACAGCATAACAAAAGATGAAGCTAAAATAGTTTGTCGTTGGATAAAGGTTCTTAGGTTGCCAGATGGTTATTCTTCAAATTTGGCAAGATGTGCTGATATTGAAAAGGGTAGTATTCACGGTATGTAGAGTCATGATTGTCATGTAATCATGAAGACATTACTCCCTATTGCGTTCATCTCGTTGCTAATGCATGTGTTAAATCCTCTAATAGAAATTAATCGATTCTTCAAAGACTTGGGCTCAATGACATTGAAGGAAGATTCACTAAGAAAACTTGAGGAAAATATTCCTCCTATTATTTGCAAATTGGAAAGAATATTCCCTCTAGAAGACAGTGATGATGACGATGATGAAGACAATTACGAAGTCATGAATGATGACAATGATGATGATTAATTTTTAATATTTGTATTTGACAGTAATCATTGTTGTGTAGTTGTAATTTGACCTTTTATTTTTTAATATATATACTTGTAATTTGACATTAATATTTGTACTTGACATTCATCATTAGTTTTTCTAATAGTATTCATTGAAAATAGTTTACAATGTCATATGGTAGTCCACCTAATCCTGGTATAGGGAAAGAGATAGCAAAACCAAAAGCAAAGAGGGCACAAAAAAGGTCATGCTATATGATAAAAGTTCCTCCTTCAAGACCATCCACATCCACTCCACCCACTATTGCTGACACACATAGTGCACCCCTACAATTCACCTCCCTAGCTCTTACACTGATGCCATTACCATCCTCATTTGTACCTATTGTAGAGGCCACACTGCCTCCTGTTATGGTACCCACACCACCTTCTGTTAGGGTACCCACACCACCTCTTATTGTGGTGCCCAGTCCACCCCCTATTGTGGTACCAAAACCTTCTTCCTCACCCTCTATTACTGCTATACCTTCTCCATCATCAGTCCCTTCACCTATTATTCTTGCCAGTTCAAATCCTACTGATGTAAATGTTGTTGTTGTTGACCCTCCTCCCCATGAACGACTGATGATTGAACCTTATGGGAAAGGGTAATAATAACTTCTCCCATCTTAAAAACTAATTTGTTTTACATGACTTGTTGTACCTAGCCCTTTTGTGCATGAATTTTCATTAATCCATCTACAAGTTTTATCCTTCTAGAGTTGCTTCCCAGGTCATCATAAGGTTTATTAAGCAACAATATATGACTACTTGACCATTATGGGGAGCAGTACCTCCAAAAGATAAAGATCATTTTTGGCAATGTTTTAAGGTAAACACATAATCAACCTTATTCCCTTTTAATAACTATGTATGTTAAGAGTGTAATGCAATTGAGGATTTGTACTTGATTGATTGTCGTAGAAGGTTCAGTGGAGACTTAAGCATGAAGCTCAAATTCATACAAATTTTAACTCTAGAGCTTCACATAGGTTGTTTGAGATGTTTAGAGAGGCCAATAATGTAGGACAATCCCCTTAGTAGCATGGGGATTATGTGTGGAATCAATTGTTGACACATTGGAATTCTCCATCCTACCACAATAAATGTGTTACAACCCAAAGGAACAAAGCTTCCCCCAAGGGTGAGATCCTACACACAAGCGATTCCATTACCACTCATGAGCATGCCATTCGTATAGTAAAAACCTTCTGTGTCAAGTAATTCATAACTTAGAAGTTTAAAAATTCATGCTTAAAAAGTAACACCATATTTTGTTTTACAAGCATAGGAGCTTGGACGACATGTGCACATTGATGAGGTATTTCAACAAACTTATCTCCGTAAGGCATCTAGTGAGTATGTTGATGAAAGATCTCAAAGGACCAATGTGAGCAAACATTTTCATTTGTTTCCCATAAAAGTATAATTTTGACCTTATTTCACTAATACCTTCTTGTTTACTTAACAGGAAGAATTTGAAAATAGAATTTCACAGGTCGGATCTAAGCAAGGTTGTGTTGTTGCATCAGATCCCAATGTTGATCCTACAACGAAAGACACGATTAGAACTTAGTGTTGGGTTGAGGTTGTTGGTGGAAAGAATAAAGGAAGAGTATATGGGGCAAGCCAACTTGCTGCAAACACAGGTGCAAGTGGTAGCCTCAAGTACCAACCATCTTCTTCCACTTCTAGTGTTGAGGACGTTACGTACCTCAGACAAAGACTAGAAGCCCATGATTAGGCTTATGAGGAATTAAAAGGCCAGTTACATAACTTACACAATCTAGTCTTGACATTGCTACCTCTTGACCACCTTGCCCTTTAACAACCTTAATCCAACCTAACACCGTCCCAACAGCAGCCTGCACTAGTCCAGCCTCCAGCAGCCCAGCAAGCACCATTCCAACTCGCATCAGTCCAGCCCGCAACTTTCTAACCCACAGTAGTCCAGCCCAATCCAGAGGACTCTGATTCTATGACTACTTAGACTATCAGGACCATGTATAAGAGTTATTGAGGACTACTTTTTAGTTTGATTGAGTAATAAGTATTTGATACTTTCAGTTTATGTTTACATACATACACATATTATGTTTAATTACTATCGTGATGTTTACGTTTTAATGTTGGAGTTGAATTACATATATATCTGTTTAGAATGTATATAAGTTTATAATTGGCAAGTCTCTTTCTGAATAATTGTGAATTATAGGTCTAGTTTGTTGTGTGTGGTTAACAAAGCAAATCAAAGCAGACTTTGTACTTTGAACAATATATACCGATGGACGTGTCCATCGAAAATTGGCGTAATCACATTATCGACGAATGCTAGATCCGTTGGTAATTACTGACGAATATATCTAGCATCCGTCAATAATTTTTACAGATGAGCCTGTTTCTGACGGATTATTAGTCGTCGAAAATTCGTCAAAAATTACAACTTACTAACGAATATCAGGCTTTACCAACAGATATTACCATCAGAAATACACGATTTTCTTCTAGTGTTAGGATTTACAACCTTTATAAAAGAAGCCATGAACCAAAGATAAGGAGAGAAAAACAAAACACAACCAAATTATACTAATTTGATTCTTTAAGAATCTACATCTAATTTCTAGCACCCATAGCTAAAGTATCATTATATCAAATAGAGTTTACAAGATCAATAGATCACCTAATCAATCCTAAACTCTAAGATATGAAAACCTTGATAAACTTATCAAGAACAATACACTAATATGAGTATACACACATTTTCACAGACTCAATTACCATACAATGATCACAACATATAAGAAATGAAATTAAGTAAAATGGAATCAATACACATGGTTATGCAGATTTTACAGATTCACCCTATGCCAAGCCAAGATGCATTAGATTCAACACATTCTTGATCAATTTTGAGGTTTTCCAGTAAAAAACAAAAATAGTGCTCCGAGGAATCTCTAATTACTCTCTCTGAATAATTGTAAAAATGAATTGTTCTCTTTTTGAGATAAGAACTTTAGTTTTTAAAGTGGAAGGCAATTTCTTATAATATTACTTGATTACATTAATGAGGTAATTGATTAAGTATGTTCATATTTAATTTCCAGAAGAATTGAATCTTTCTGTAATAATCGATTATATTAGTGTTATAATCAATTAATTCACAGAACAGAAATAATTTTCTAAGTTTACACAATATTAATCAATTAGGTCATTTACTTAATTAATTATTTTGCTAGTTAAGTGAGTTATCTTTTTAAAAATACACTCATTTCATGTCATTTTAGTTCATAAACTATTAAACCTTGATTATATTAATTCTAATAACATTTAAGTTTGGCTTTACAACTTTCCTCGATACTATTTCTAATAAAATACTCTGGCACACACCTTATGCAGCCTTTGTACCTTTGTTTAGATGGACATCATGAAAAACAAGAAGCTTCAAGCCAAATCAAGATCATTGTGTACCAAGGGCAACACCTTTCCTTTCCTTTTTGTTATTATCATCCTAGTCATTTTTTATATGATTCATATAGATATTTGACAACCCTGTTTTATTTTGTGTATGGACATAGATAATTTTTTTATTATTGTTGATGATCACACGCATTTCTAAAGATGAGAGACTAAATTGGTCTAAAGTTTTGAAGAGGGACTGATTGCTATTTTCATTGAAAGTTAAGTGACGAAAAACATATTTAACCCTACAAGGAAATGATATCGATGTTTGCATTTTTGTAAGCATATGCAGTTCAATGTTTCTCATGTTTTTCATGAAGGAAATCAATGTGTTGATAAGTTAGCTAATTTAGCTTTGATTCATGGAGAATAATATAAGTGGTTTAACGCTTTACCTCCATATATTTATTTACATTTTTTTCATAATAGACATAGTTTGCGTATGTTTTGTGAAGTGTAATTTTTATCATGGGGTTTAGTGTGGTCCCCCATGTGTTTTATATTCTTTTATTTTATTTTATTTTTTTAATAAATTTCATGTGATGACAAATGATTGATGGACTTTAAGTTAGCTAATTTAGCTTTGATTCATGGAGAATAATATAAGTGGTTTAATGTTTTACCTCCATATATTTATTTACATTTTTTTCATAATAGACATAGTTTGCGTATGTTTTGTGAAATGTAATTTTTATCATGGGGTTTAGTGTGGTCCCCCATGTGTTTTGTATTCTTTTATTTTATTTTATTTTTTTAATAAATTTCATGTGATGACAAATGATTGATGGACTTTGGAGTGTCAACATAACAGAGATGTCAACGTTCATAGTGATGTCTATCATGACTTTATTTGGAACATACGTTAAATTAGGAGTTACGATACTTTTATATATATATATATATATATATATATATATATATATATATATATATATATACACATAAAAAAATATTATATATTTATATATATATATATATATATATATATATATATATATATATATATATATATAAATACACATAAAAACATATTAGTTATAAATTATAATATATTATTATATAAATTAATATTATACATTTAATATTTTTATGATGAACAAATTATTAAGTTTTTTAAAATTAATATTGTGATTCAAATTTTTTTCTTTATAAAATATTTGAATAATAATCATAATTTGTCTTTTAACGTTTTAATTATCATTATAGTTTTTAAATTTGTTGTTGAATATATATATATATATATATATATATATATATATATATATATATTAGAATATGGTAATATATTTTTCAATATCTTTATTAATTTTAAATAAGAAAATTATTTCATAAAAGTAATAACACAGTGAATGAATGAATTAAGTACATTGAATAAAATATTATAATTTGTAACACTTAAAGACCTCCAAAAGAATTTCATTTAAAAATGTCCCAAAATAATATTGGCAATTTGACAAATATATGGGATAATATGAGCTATTTATATTGAATCAATTATTTTCATTAATATGGTCTATTCGTGAATTAGTTTTTAGAACTTTTGCATAAATTTTGATGCAGAAATCCCATAAAACTTGCAACAATTTATTATTGTAATTACACTTCGATGGATAGAGAGCTCTATAAATTCCACATTCCACATGTGTTATGTGCTTTGCATCATTAAATCTGCTATCTTCTATGGTATATTATACAATCAAAGTTTATAAGAGTGAAGATTTGAAATTGAAAAGCATATTAAAGGATTTCAATAATTGTGACAATGGCTAGAAATAGTCCTTATTTCCTTTTTATGTTTATGTTTTCATATGGTATATTTTGTCTTTTGATTATCCTTTTTGGATTATTTATTTGTGATTTGCTTTGCGTTTGATGTCAGATCTGACATTTGTCTACGTTGGTATTAATATTGATGAGGTGGTGCTAACCCATTATTGTGTGTTGCTCTTATGGGTACAAAAGGTCTTGGATCATCAATACCACGACCCTTCGAGCTAGGCTAAAATCGCTCTCAGGAATTCAAGATCTATTTTGTATACTCATGTAGTACAGAATGTTGTCGCTCGCTGATGGTAATGACCATTTTATTTTTCGGACAATGGGTGTGTGGATTATTTCGAGATTAAAAATGAATCAAAATGCACATTTTAATTTTATTTATTTTTTAAATAATGAAGAGTGTAGAATTTTGTTTCATATGTACTAAAAACGAATTTTTAACATGATTTTATTGTTTCTCGATTGAGGCGTGGGTTTGATTCGTTATAGCAATCTCTTCTAAATTAAATTGGAAAAACTTTTACCTGTTACTTGACTACATTGTAGGGGTTAATAAAAATTGTATATGTTGCACATTTAATTTAAGAATATTATTATTTATTTTTATTTATAAATAATGTTGATGCAAGTATTTATTTTAAATATTTGAGTGGTGATATAATTTTAATAAATTAGAGAATAGTCACAATATCTCCAGTTGAGTGATATTTATAATCACAAAATAAACATTAATTGTAATTAATTGCATGTGATGTGATGAACTTTTACCCACAATTTCTTATATCTATATGATTAATTAGGATAAAATATTGGATTATATTTCTTAAATTTTCCACATGAATCGAGAAAATGAACATGGTCTAATAACTTTACCATATAGTTATACTAAGACATGTTTGCATTGCTAAAACATAATGTTTGTTCAAGTTTCATATTTCTTAAATTTCCCACATGAATTGAGAAAAGGAACATAGTCTAATATAACAAATCAAATGGCTAGCTACTATAGTTTTGTAAGTTACATATTCAATCAGTTGAATTAATTTTCAATCGACAAATTTCACTTGTTGAATATACTTACTAGTAGTCTATATAAACTGGTTTTGTGAAGAGAGCAAAAATAGTTACTATTTTGAGCGTGAAATCACTCTAAACTTTTGGAAAATTCTCTCTTTTGGGATACACAATTATGCACCTGTTCGTGAAGAATCTTTGAATTTCTTAGAGAATTTTTGATTAGTTTTGAGACTTGGAGAAAGATGTTTTGTTGGCTAGGGAAAGCCATCATCCAGGTTTGATCTTTCCCAAGTTTTTGGGTTATGCCTAGTAAATTTCCAGGTTTGCAAGTGAGATCTTGTTGTGCTTGTTGAGACTCTTATTGGATTTAACAAACTTGGCATTTGTTTTTGTATATTTTGAAAATTTAATCTTGTGGATTATGTAAATCTTTTGAAATAGGTCAAGTCAAGCTCAGATTGCCTTCTATCTGGATGTAACATAGTTTCGAGTGAACAAATATAAAAATTTGTGTGCTTGTGTTTGAATCTCTCTCACTTTGCTTTGTTTTTTATATAAATTTTCAAGAAATCTGGTTTTAATAATCTTTGTATGGTTCTTGAGTGATTTGACATAATCTGAGGTTGTATCTTTGTGTGTATGGCTAATTAGAATAATCTTGATAGGTTGTTAATATTGTTTCTGAGTTAATCATCAAATTCATGTTTCTGCAGAATTTCTTAATATTTCAATCCCTCTTTCTAAATTTTAATCTATTGAAATATATTGATTTGTCTAGTTAGGTCTTTGTTTAATGAAATCAATCTATTAACTCTGCTTTAAATCGATTAAAAGTGCATTATTCAAGAGTAATTGCATACTGACTTTTTGGTTGTTTTGATTCAAGTAAAGGTGTTTTTACAAGTTTAAAAGGAACCAAAGTTTTCAAAAACACCAATTCACCCGTCCCTTCTTGGCTAATTACATCTTTTTGTACTTATAGGGATCATTGCGAGAGATAGGATGTTGAATATTTCAATCATACAATTATGGTGCATGTAATATTTTTCATTGTATTCCATATTTAAATCTTGGAATTGCTACTTTTTAGTTTGTACCTAATTGTCTTGTTATAGTTACATTGACAATCATTTTGGACCAAGGTCGGGCTTCCACATATTGATTTATTGAACTTTAGACCATTCAAGCTTCTAGAAACACACGTGAACACAAGAAAACTTATTTGCAAACATGGATGGTTGAATTAAAAAGAGATATCTACTTTGCATCCTACATTGATGAGTAGGTGTTACTGAATGTGATAGTTTATGAAGTATTGTTAATTATTCAACTAACTACTTGTAATTGATGGTAGGTGTTCCTGCAGAAGAACAAGTAAGATGGATTAGGCACAAGCGTCACCTTACCATGTAGACCGCTATCTCCTCAGTTGGCCTCTTCCCGGTCGATACATGTTAACTTGAACCTAGGAGGGGTTACCTGCAGAAGAATCTCCGAAGCTCAAGTAAGTCCAAGTTCTCCTAAAGTCAAATCAGTGATTAATGAATGCGTACCTTTAAATGATGGGGTCCACACGTATTTATAGAGCATTAATGACGTTTGACCATTTCATGGGATGGGCCTTGACTTGGGCTCTAGGTGGGGCTTGCGAGTGGGCCAGGGCCCAAGCCTAGGCCCTTAAGATTTATTGAATGCGGGGGTTTCATCATACTGAGTGTATTGAAGTGGTCGGCTTAGGCTGTAACCTTACCAGATATGCTCGAGTAGTCGGTCTAGACCGACTACTTGCCTTGATGGCTTATGTTGGTGATATGAGGTGCAGGTTGTCCCTTTAGACGTTTAGTTTAGGTTAAAACCGGTACAAGTTAGGCTAACTCGGCCTAGGCTGGATACTTGGCGGCCTCGATATGCACATTGTTTACTTATTTGGTCGAGTTTGACTAGGTACGGTACACCAGTCCCCCAACCTTGTCCGATATGAGTTGTCGGTCAAGGATGATATGTGTTGATAAGCTAGCGGAACCGGCTAGGTGTGATACAGTAGGGCTCATTTGTAACTATTCGTCATCATTTCATTACAATACACGATTGTATGGTGTTGTTCCATGCATTAGAAGATTAGACCTGCTTTGAAATCCTTGTTAGAAATGTACTTAATTTGAAATTCTTCTTACAAATGTAAATGTTACTTTTTTTCCATATCTTTTACTTAGTTATATTAATACTAACCTATGTTTTCAAATTTTTAATAATAAAACATTAGAGTTGTGGGTAAGCTTATAGCATAGAAAATTCAAGTATTATATCCAAAGGTTGGAACTCATTCATCTTAAAGTTATTAATTTTTACATGTCAATGTGTGACCTTAATATGTCATTATTTTCTTTGTCATGTTTAGTATAACAAGAACAAGATTCACAGGAATGTTGCTTATTATGTCATGTCTTAGATGAAAACTATCATTCGAGCTGCAATTAGAGATGATTAGATAGAGGTTATATATATATATATATATATATATATATCTTGAACATATTAGAAATCACATCAAACTTTAAGCATTGATATCCATACATAATGAAGTTGTATTATCTATTCAGCGGTTCAAGAGTCTATCGCCTCTAACTAGAGCTATCAAAACAGGTCACTTGGCCTAACCCGGCCAGACTCACTTATTAGCGAGCCTAAAAAATTTGAACCCAATCCGACTCGTCATTGGTTGATGGGTTAAATGGGTTGGCTCACTTAATTAAAAAATTATATAACTTTTTTTCTTCAATTCTAAAAAAAAATAAAGTATAGCTTCGATTAAAATCTAAATAAAGTTAAGCCATATTATAAGTTCATATGTTCACAAAAACTACCTTCAACTAAAAGAAAAGGTACTAAAAGCCAAAGCAAAGTGACATTAAGTTGATAAAAGTGACTTTGTGTGTCATTTTACTTTTTAAATTTTAATTTTATACATTTTTACACAGTTATATTTGTTCTAAATATCTATATAAAGTTGTGTAATTCATTTTACGTCAAAATGAATCACTTATACTAGTTTAAAGAGAGAATTAGAGAGAGAAGAACCTTTAGAGTTTTCATTTTTTTATATGATTTAATAATTAAAATTTATAGGTGGGTTAGTGAGCCAACTCGGCTCACTGCGGGTTCAACCTGGGTGAGTTGGGTTGTCAGTGGGTCGGGTCCAATTTTGGCTCGTACCAAAATTTTCAATTTTTTGAACCCAACCCGATCCAAACTAGTGGTGGGTCGGGTTGGCTTGCGGGTTATAACCCATTTTGATAGCTCTACCTCTAACTGATAACCCTAAACTCTATGTAAAATCATACAATTTTCTAAAACACATGTGAGATTGAAAATTTTCATGTAAATTATTTTCACACTTTATGTAAAATTAAGTATATTGTTTATAAATATATATATATATATATATATATATATATATATTAAAAATTAGTGTAATATATAAAAATATATTAAAGCATGTATCGATTTATTTTTTATTTAATGATAATATAAATAGTCACAATAGTTTAAAATTATAATTGTAATATCATATTTTAGTAGCATAAAAACAATAAAACAACACATTTCATAATAATATTCAAAATAGATAATCTAGAGTATAAAGTATATTAATATAGTTCTACAAAATTAGGACCATTAAAATATGATATTTATACAACCGCACTAAACCAACAAAACCGTATACAAAAACAACCACTAACACTCCTAAAGCATCCCACAAATCTAATTGTTGACTCTTCATCCTCCATAGGTACCTCTAAACCTATATCTTCATCTGCTCACACTGATACAGTGACCATTGTAAAAGAAAGAGACAACCATATACAAGCCAAACAAACATAAGAGGGTAAGATAATTTGAAAAAGAAACATCATATATTAATAAAACATGTATCACAATATAGTGTATACCAACAAATTATATAGATATAAACCTTACAATAAAAAACTCTTCCAAACTCAATTATCCGGATACATGCATTTAATGTCAGAATCACTGGAGATATACACAATGTAGTGCTCCACTGCTCTACAGATCCATTGCCAATAGGTTTTACCCTACCACTTATAAGATTAATCCCCTTCTCATTTTAGGCCTTTTTCCTACCTTTGGAATAGGACCTTTTGCTACTCTCACCATATAACTCATTCTACTCTATGAGTGTGAATGGTTATTGGAGTATCGGGATCTCTACTTGCTTGAATCCATACGTCAATACATACACTAAAGAAGTCACACATTCAATGGTATTCCATCCTTGGAAATGCTAGACAATTCATCCATTCGTACCATTTTCAAGTGTAATAATATGAAAACTCCCTTGTGTTGGCACAAGCAAGGTTGAAACAAAGAATTGATAAAGCCATGTGCATGAAGATCATAGGTGTTTGATGAAGATTAATGAAAATCCACTTGAAGATCATGTTTTAGTGTGTTAAATCTAAAAATAACATGTTAAATGTAATGGTTTAGTGCTTTATAATGTTGGTAGGCTATGTGACATAGGTTAGATGTCTTATGTGCCTTAGTGTGTCTCTTTTAATCTGTTAAAATGGGTTTTACTAGGTTAAAAGGCTTGTTGTATATAGTTTCTAGTATGAATGCATTCAGTCAGTTGAATTATTTTTCAATCGACTGATTTCACTTAAGTCAAGTGAAATCAGTTGAGTGTACGGAAAATTCAATCGATTGTTTTCACTTAAACGAGACTATATAAACTGTGTTTTCGCGAGCAGAGGTGCGAATCTGAGTTTCTGAGTTTTTGTGCACGAAACTTTGTCATTCTTCTTTGGAAAGCTCTCTCTCTCCACAATACACAACTGCAACTTGGGTTTTGAAGATCTTGGTTGATCTTGGTTGATCTTGGAGGCATTTTGGCTTGTGAGTAGCTTGAAGAACACATGTATGGTTGGCTAGGGACAGCCACCATCGAGTTTGGATGTTCTTGTGCCTCTGGTTGGTTTGCCCGATGTGATTTCAGGTCTAAAGTCTATAACTGGATGTAGCTCTGTGTTTGAGTGAACTAGTATAAAAATAGATGTGCATTTCTCTTTCCCTCATCCCACTCTCTTTAAAACTCTTTAAAAACTCAAGAAAACCAAGCAATTTGATCTTTGGTGTGATTTAATGCATTCTTATGTAATCTAAGGTTATATACTTGTTAAAAACATTGATTAGAACAAGTCTTGTATGTAAAAGATTACTGTTTGAGTTGAATTTGTGAATTCTGCATTCTGCATAAATCTCTAGTATTTTAGCCGACTGATTTGTCTTTTTAATCGACTATTTTATAGCTTCAAGAACAAATTGGTCTACTATTTTATATTTTAATCGACTGAAAGTGTACTGGTCTGTTGCATTTACATCCAAACTTTCCAGTCCATTAGATTCAATTGAAAAGAGGTTTAAGCTTTCGAAAAAGTTTTATAAAGCCAATTCAACCCCCTCTCCCCCTTTCTTGGCTAAAATCACCATTTCAAAACTAAGAATTGGTATCAGTGTAAGGTTCTTGAAAGGTATTCAAGTTTGATAAAAAATCTTTTGAAATGGCTGAAAGTAAACTCCCTTTTGTTGAAGATGCCTCCATTCATAGACCACCTATGTTTTGTGGCCTAAACTATCAGTTTTGGAAAATAAGGATGCAAATTTTCATTGAATCTATAAACAAAGGAATTTGGGATGCAATAGTTAATGGACCATATACTCCTAAATGTGTTGTTGAAAATAAGTAGGTGGACAAGCCTTTGAGTGAATGGACTGATGAAGAAAGGAGAAGAGCTCAATATGATTGCGATGCCAAGAACATCATCACTTCATCTTTGAGTATGGATGAATTTTTTAGGGTCTCCCAATGTAAGAGTGTAAAGGAAATGTGGGATGTCTTAGAGGTTAAACATGAAAGAACGAATGAAGTGAAGAGAGCAAGGAAGCATGCCATGATTCAAGAGTATGAGCTTTTCCAGATGCAAAAAGGAGAGTCCATAGTTGAAGTTCAAAAGAGGTTCACTCACACAGTCAAGCATTTCAAGGGTCTAGGCAAATAATTTGACAAAGAGGAGCTAAACATCAAAGTGCTGAAGTGTCTAGATAGAAATTGGCAACCAAAGGTGACTGCCATATCTGAATCCAAGGATATATCCATCATCACAACAGCTGCACTGTTTGGCAAACTAAGAGAGCATGAGATTGAAATGCAAAGGCTAAGTGAGCTTGAATCAAGTGAGAAAAAGGTAAAAATCATATCATTGAAGGCTAGCTCCAAGAAGCGTGATGAAACTGAGGAAGAGGCTGCTGAATCAAGTGATAATGAGAACTTGAATCTATTAGTCAAGAGGTTTGGGAAGTATCTTAAGCGGAAAGGCAACAAAGGTAATCAAAGCAGGTACATTTCTAAACAAAATGATTCAAGTAATTCTTTTAAATTCTCATTTTATAATTGTGGAAAGCAAGGATATATCAAGATTGAATGTCCTAATGATAACAAGAGAATGAGAAGGTTGATGACAAGAAAAAGGATAAAAAGGTCAAGCAGAGATGTTCCTACATAGTTTGGGAGGACAATAATGATTCAATAAGCACTTCATCTCAAGGAGAAAGTGTGGAAGCAAATCTATGTCTCATGGCCGGATATGAATCATCCTCATCAAGCCAAGTAAGTTCCTTGTCATCTAAGGATAAAAATGACTATTACCAATTGTTGCATGACTTTGAAGAGTTGCATAGTGAGGCAAACAAAATTGTTGTCATGAACAATCGTCTAAAAGGATTAAATAGCTGGCTAGAAAACAAATTTAGCCAACTAGAATCAGAAGCAATCAACTTAAAAACTAATTTCAAACATTTGGAAATGATTTACAGTAATTTAGTCAATTGTTCTAAAAAAACAGTTGGCTATAAAACATTGTGAAAACTACATTACTTTGAAAAATCAAGTGAAATATCTTTTAAGAACATGTGCAAAGTTCACAAGAGGAAAAGCAAACCTGGAAGCTATTCTTGGCTCTCAAAATTTGTGTTTTTGGAAAGGTTGGACTTGGTTATACACTTATCCATGAAAAGAAAGCCAATAAGTTCTCTAGTTTCTTTTCCAAGAGTGAGCCAAATGTTATGCCCTTCATTTCTTGCAATTACTATGTGAAGAAAGGTCGTGTTCTTAAGAATTGCTATGCTAGAAAGTATGATGTACCTAAGAGATTTATGAAATGGATCCCAAAAGGATCTAGAAAGCCATAACCATGTTGAACCCAAACTATCAAAGGGTACCATGTAATACTATGTTGTTTTGTAGGTCATAAAACAGGAAAAAAAGGATCTATGATACCTAGATAGTGGCTGCTCAAGTCATATGATAGGAGATAAGACCAACTTTGCAAAGTTAGAATTGAAAGGGGAATGATTTGTAACCTATGGAGACAACAACAAAGGAAGAATCCTTGGAAATGGAGTCATAGGCAATGAATCCTCTTTCAACATCAAGAATATGCTGCTGGTAGAAGGGCTAAAACATAATGTGATAAGTATTAGTAAATTATGTGACAAAGTCTTTAAAGTGATGTTTGAACCAAATAATTGTTTTATATATGATGCATATGGTAGTATTGTTTTGATTGGAAAAAGAGTCAACAATATATATTTACTATATATGTATCATGCATCATTTAGCATCCATTGTTTTCTTAAAAAAGAGGATGACACTTGGTTATGGCATAGGAGACTTTGTCATATACACATGCAGCATTTTAATCGACTAAATAGAAAATAGTTGGTTGAAGGACTACCAAAACTCAAGTTTGAGAAGGATAGAGTGTGTTAAGCATGTCAAAGAGGAAAACAGACCAAGGTCTCTTTTAAACCCAAAAATGTTGTTTCAACTGAAAGACTTTTAGAGATGCTTCACATGGATCTATTTGATCCATCTCGAACCATGAGCCTTGGTGGCAATCTTTATGGATTAGTCATAGTTGATGATTTCTATAGGTACACATGGACTATGTTCTTAGCTACCAAAAATGACACTTTTCATGCTTTTAAAAGACTTGCCAAGATGCTAAAATGAAAAGAGTTCCAAGATAGTGTCTATTCGAAGTGACCATGGTGGGGAATTTCAAAATGAAAGGTCTGAACACTTTTGCGAAAAGCATGGCATTAAGCACAATTTTTTTGCACCAAGAACCCTACAACAAAATGGTGTTGTTGAAAGGAAAAACAGGTCACTTGAGGAACTAGCTAGAACTATGTTAAATGAGAATTCACTACTTAAGTATTTTTGGGCTGATGTAGTCAACGCTGCTTGCTATGTTTTAAATAGAGTGTTGATTAGGCCAATTTTGAAGAAAACACCCTATGAACTTTTCAAGAAAACACCTAAAACTATTTGGATGTAAGTGTATCATTTTAAACAATGGCAAAGAAAGTCTTGGCAAATTTGATGCAAAAGCAGATGAAGGTGTTTTTTTAGTCTATGCTATACAATGTCATGCATATAGAGTCTATAATAAGATATTGATGATTGTTGAAGAGTCTATGCATGTTGTATTTGATGAAACTAACCCAAAATTGCAAGATCATGTGCCTAAGATTGCAGATGAATAAGATTCAGTGCAGGAAAAGTAAACTGCTGCAGAACGGGAATCTGTTGCAGGAAATCAGTCAGTTGAAAAGGAAATTCAGTCGACTGGAAAAGCTGCAGACAACAACTTACCCAAGGAGTGGATTGAACCCAAGGGATTATCAAAGGACAACATAATTGGTGACATAGAACAGGGAGTATCCACTAAACGCAAGCTTGCATTCTTTCAACATGTTGCATTTGTTTCTCAAATTGAACCTAAGAATGTGAATGATGCATTATGTGATAGTAATTGGGTTGTTGTTATGCAAGATGAACTTAATCAATTCACTAGGAATGATGTGTGGTCTCTTGTTCCTAAAACTGATGCAATGAATGGGATTGGTACAAAATGGGTGTTTAGGAATAAAATGGATGAAAATGGTAACATTGTTAGAAATAAGGCTAGGCTAGTTGCTAAAGGTTATAATCAAAAGGAAGGTATTGGTTTTGATGAAAATATACACTTGTAGCTAGGCTAGAAGCTGTGACATTATTGTTAGCATATGCATGCATGTGTAATTTCAAACTTCCTCAAATGGATGTGAAAAGTGCATTCTTGAATGGTTTCTTAAATGAAGAAGTGTATGTATCACAACCCACTGGCTTTGAAGATCACCTCTATCCTAATCATGTTTTTCGAATTGAAAAAGGCTTTATATTGTTTGAAACAATCACCATGACAGTGGTATGAGAGGTTAAACAACTTTCTTTTATCTAAAGGATATGCTACAGGTGCGGTTGATAAAACATTTTTAATTAGAAAACATGCAAGTGATGTAATACTTGTTCAAGTATATGTACATGATATAATCTTTGGATCAAATAATAACTCCATGTGTGAAGAGTTTGTTGCAGCTATGCAGCGAGAATTTGAGATGTCTATGATGGGTGAGCTAACCTACTTCCTAGGGCTGCAAGTGAAGTAACCAAGCATGGGACATTTTTAAGCCAGTCAAAATACTGTTTTGATCTACTGAAAAAGTTCAAAATGGAGGATTATAAAGAGGCTGCCACTCCAATTACTACAAACTACCTTATGGATGCAAATGAAGCTGGAAAACAAGTTGATTCAACCAAATATAGAGGGTCAATTGGTTCCTTGCTATATCTAACTACTAGTAGGCCAAATATACAATTTGGTGTTTGCTTGTGTGCTAGGTTTCAATCCAATCCAAACGAATCACACTTCAAAGCTGCACAAAGGATTCTCAAGTATCTAAAAGGAACAACTAATGTTGGATTATGGTATCCTAATGAATCTAACATTGTTCTTAGTGGTTTTTCATATTCTGACTATGCAAGGTGCAAATTGGATAGGAAAAGCACAGGTGGTACATGCCATCTACTTGAAATGGAAGGTCTCGTGGGGCATCTTCTTCTTCTTGCAATAGTTGGGTTCACCGAACTTGCAATTCATGCCATGGTAGTTCTAGGATTTCAGGCTCACCCCTAATTTGTGATTGTAGAGACATTGCATTGGTGCGCACAGCTAGAACTACAAAGAACTTGGGTAAACAACTTTGGGGTTGTGCGAACTTTAAGGTTTGTTTCTCAGTGTTGGACTTTCAGTTTTGAAATTTATGGTATTTGAATGTGTTTCATGTTGTTTTTTTGTTTTGCAGAGACAACATGAAGATGTGATGAGGTGTAAATTTTTCAAATGGTGCTACTCGTGAAGTAGGTGTTGCAGGTGGTTGACTTGGTGGTGGTTCACTTAGTGTTGGTTGAGTTGGTTGTGGTGTTGCAGTTTTAGTGGGATGTTCTTCACATCCATGTATAGGAAGTGTTGGACAATTATTCCTTTTGTTCCCAAGTGCGTGACAAACTGAACATCTCTTTCTATGGCCACCTGGCTCATTTGGGTTTTATCTTTCTTCAGTTCCCAAGCTTCCACCCTTCTCTTCTTGGTTGGTCTCTTTGGCAACCTTCTTTTACGTGGTGGTAGGACATCAGGGAAGGCAGTTGTTTCCCATAAAAGGTGACCATTGACAGGCAAAACTATGGAGTTGTATATCTCTTTATATGTTGTATGTCTGAACCAATAGGGAATGTAATCTTCTGCCTTTAAGTTGAGGAAGTTCATGGTAGCAATTGCATGGCAACATGGGATCCCACTAATAAGCCATTTCCTATAGCTGCATTCTTGGCTTTCTATGTTAACAGTGTACTTGTCTCCAACTAGTGACACATGCCTAACTTCAAACAATTTTTGACCTGACCAACTGCACCAGGAATAGGACCAAATTGAAAATACTTAAGTAATAATAGGACCACATGAGTGTACCTTGGTATCCAATACTTTTTTTTTTCAAATTCTTTTGACAATTTGGTTCGTATCTTAGGGCAAATTTCACCCTCGTACTTCTACACCTTGGATATGTTTTTAGACCACCTCTTCATAATATATAAACGAATCTCTTCCAGCATTGTGATGATTGGCTTGGACCTTGCATCTACAATAACAATGTTGAAGGCTTCACTCATGTTGTTTACAAACGTGTCACACTTGGCTTGCACGGTAAACCTAGACCTGCACCAATATCTGGAGAAACAAATTTGTTAGTTGTTAACAAAAAATGTGATTTAATGTAATAGTGAATATGGATGACTAACCTTGGTGGAATTGTTATTAGGTATTTAAAGGCCTCCTCGTTCACTTCTTTAATACTATGCATTTCTCTTTCCCATGCTTTAGGGTGTGTGCTGGTTGCAGCCTTCCACATCAAGGTTTTCGTTTGCTTGCTTCCAAACTTTTTCTGAAATTATTGTATAGATGGCGCATAAAAATCTCTGTTCAACGCCAGGCAATAGCTCTTGTATGGTAGGAAGCAATCACTGTGTATGTACAAGTGTGTTAGTACTAATATTAAAGAATTATAAGTACAATTAACATAAATAAAATGAACATAAATTACCTTTTGTTGGTCGGACATAAATGTGCAGAACCTACATATATCAGGACCTTCTAGGTCCTCAACCAACAACTCCAAGAACTAGCTCCATGTGTCTTTGTTATCAACTTCAACTATTGCATAGGCTATAGGAAGCATATGGTCATTTGCGTCACGACCTACTACAATTAATAGCTCACCCCCATATTGGCCTTTCAAGAAACATTCATCAAGTCGTGTGATGGGTCGACAACTTACAAAATTGTCCTTGCATGCCTTTAGACAAGTGTAAAAGCGCATGAAAATCTTCTTATCATTAACATCTTCCACTTTAACTTTCACTGTGGACTCAGGGTTTGATCTAATCAACTCATGAGCATAATCATAAATCATTCTATACTGATCTTTAAAAGATCCTTCAACCACCTTTGCTGCCAATTGCTTTGCCCTATGAGCCATAGAAACTATCACCTTTGTATTTCATTTCCTTGCAGCTTTATTACGAATATCCACCAGTTTCAAGTTAGGATTTTCTATTAATATGTTGTCTAAGGTTTGACTCAACCATTTCGAATTCATCAAATTGATACTAAATTCGTTGTTGCACCTATGACGGTCTTGTACTTTTCTCAGCTGCCATGTTTGACATGAAACCATAAATCCATAATAAAGGAACCAATCACACTTGCCTGGCGCCCCTAAACATCTCACCCTCACTCTTTCCTTGTCATTTTTCTCAAACTTCAAGTTCCTCCCAGCATGAACAACATATGTTCTTACACCATCAACAAATTGCGCCTTATCCACGAAAGTTGTCCCCACTTCCCACTTATAATCAGCCATTGATTTGGGTTTCTTAAATGTCCCAAAAAAACCACAACTGCTAATCTTATCGTGCTCTTCTGACTCCCAACCCTTCTGACAGTCCTCTATCTCTAGTTTTAGCTTCGTCACTACCATCATGAACCCTTTCGTTATTATCATCATTGTCTTCATTATCATGGTTTTGTTCACTTGGACCAACTTCAACTAACTCCAAACCTTCAATAGATTTTTCTTTACCATAATCAACATTTATTTCTAAATCAACTACGCCTTCAGTCCCTCCATTACCACAACCCTAGTCGTACCCATCACTATCTCTTAAAGAGTCTGCATCAGAATCAATCCAACTTTCAACTTCAACATCAGTATCTATCTCCTTTTCATCATCACCTTCAGCCATATCAACCAACCCAGTCTCAGCTTCTGGATTACCAACACCTACACCCACATCCTCACTTCCATCCTTAGCTTCTGAATTTCCAATACCTACACCCACATCCTTAACTCCTACTTCAGCTTCTGAATTTCCCATACCTGAACGTGTATCCTCAACTCCTACTTCTTCTTCCAAATTTTTAAATCCTTCACCCACATCCTAAGCTACTACTTTTGGTTCCAAATGTCCAATACCTTCACCCACATCCTTAACTACAATTTCAGGATCAGACCTTCTTAAACTATCAACCATTTCACCTTCCTTCGATCCAATTATAGTGTCTTAGTTCATTACATCTTCACGTGGAGTAGACCTTACTACAATCTCAGTACCTACTACATCAAATTCACTAACAACATGGCTGCTTTCACCACTCTCTAAAGGTCTCACAACATCTCCTTCAGATTCCACTATATTATCCTCTACTTGGGCTTCTTCAACTCCATACACAACAAACATGTGCGCATTTTTCCATAATGCCTTGCAATATGAAGCATATTAAGTGCACCCCTGTCATCATCCAAGGGGTGCAACAACATCTCAACACAATAACACAACCCATTTATACTATGATATCCCATTTCCCTAAGAGACCATAATATTTCGAAATAACTCCATCGGTCAGGATCGCATGACCAATGAGTAGTTTTCCCACCAACATACTTACACCACTCATTTTCGGCAAAGTAACCACGGTGGTGGACCACAACTTTAAACCTTTCATCAGACTTTGGAAAGACCAAAAAGCAAAAAAAGTCTGCGCATTATAAACAATATTTAAATGGGGAACAAAGACTCAATCTACAACCGAAAAATCGACAACCAACCATGAAACCCACCCCAGAAAGCGACAACATAAACAATTTAAAATGGTGGGTCACCAGCGAAAACAACAAATAATGCACCAGCGAAAACAACAACTACAAATTAAAATAATCCACCAAATGCATAAACAAAACTAACAAAACCCTAAACCAAAACAATAATACAGACCCTACCTCCGCGATGAACAGCTTCAAACCTCCACAAAAAAATCTTCAAAGATTAGCTTCAATCTTTGATGGCAGCAATTGCTCTGAAATCCCCAATTCCACGAAAAATCCCTAAAGCCAATTCTACCAAATATAAAACCTAAACTCTTTAATTAAAATTAAATGGACAACACAGTAAAATAACAGACACGTCATTTAACAATGCTCCACATCACATAAATGAACCACATTAGCCACTATTTCGTTGACTATTTAGACAGAGTTAAGGAAAAGGATTTAATTAAATGAAATTAACGAAAGGTAGGACCAAATTGAAAACAATTTCAAAAAGTAGGACCAAAGTGAAAAAACTAGACCAAAACAATGACCAAATGACTATTTAAGCCTAATTTATATTACTATTATTACTATTATTATTTTAATAATAATTTCTATTTTATTATTAAAAAAGATAATAAAAATTAATTATATAATATATATATATATATATATATATATATATATATATAAGTATGATAAAATATGTACATATACATATTTTATTCTATATTAAACTTTTTTTTTTTCAAATCTTCACACCAATGTGAAGAAAGTTTTCAAACATATGTTGTCTTGTTTTTTTTCATCTTATATAGATTTTCGAAATTTGTTTGTAGATCTGTCTTCGCTTAAATTTTGTCATTAAAACCAAACACAACGTAAATTATAAAATAATAAGTAGGGGTGTCAAAGACCAGCTCAACCTGACTTACTTTTAGGTGAGTTAGAAATTTTGTAACCTGGTGTGACCTACCACGAGTTAGTGGGTTGACAGACTTACGATTTTTTTTTTTGCAATTTATTTTATATATTTATTGTATTATAATGAGAGTGAATTGACTTAATTTATTTTTTATAATAGTGGAATCAATTCACCTAATTCTCAAAATATTATTATAAAGATAATAGTTAAAGATCAAAGTATCAACATATATAACTTGACAAACAAATTAATTAAACATTCAAACTATTCAAATATTTTTTAGCAATATTCTAGCATTTAAAAATATGAAATTGTGAATCTATATAATTATAAGTAGTAAATAATTACAACAAAAAATTAAAAAAAAAATTGTAAAAATATATTGGTGGGTTAAGTGGGGTCAACCCACCCTTAACCCGGCTCAAACCCGTTTAGCCTATAGGTTAAGTGAATCGAGTTTAGGTTAACCCACTTTTAGAAAAACTGAATTTTTTGAACCCAATCTGATTCAAACTCGTAGTGAGGAAAGTTAACCCCGATCTCATTTTAATATCTCTAATAAGAAGTAATATAAAATAATATCCATAAATTGATGGAAGCAGTTAAAATTTATTTATATTTTCCTCTATCAATTTTTTTTCAGTTAAATATCTTTTTATCTTTAATTATCTTGAAAAGTTGTATTTTGTCTTTAAATTAAATATATATCTATTTCGTCTTCGGACTTTTGGATTATGATATAAGTTTCAAGTACTATTATTGTTTGAAATCTTAATTTATTCCAATATATATATTGAGTTGACCCAAAAGCATATCTCGTTTTTACTCAGCAATGTCGCAAAACAGTAATTCATTATCTCATCGGAGTTTCGAAGTCCTACTCATATGTATTAGTCACAAATTCTTGTTTGGAAGAGATTTTATAAACGTGGGAGATGGTGAAGAGAAGGAGATGATAGAAGTTAGAAGATTGCAGATAATAGAGGGAGATGATACAAGTTGAAAGATAGAAATGAAGAGAAAGATGATACAATGTTAACATGTAGTCTTTTTCCAAAAAATGTTAATATTAATCTAACAAAATAGACCAGGTTAAATATTTTAAATAAAATAAATATAAAATTAAAAAAATTAAAAAATTACATCAAATCTCCCCGAATGTTTAGAACAAAATCTTAATTAAAATTTATGAAACATATTCTACATGCCTACGATACATAAACAAAATAAATATATAATTCAATTTAAAAATAACACAAAGTTTAAAAGAAAATTGAAAACGAAAATCATTTTTTTTTTTTTGGGTACATTGAAATGGTAATGAGTATTATATTATATATGGAAGATGGTTTTAGAATAAGGTAGGGTCGCTTTCAGCGAAAATGTTGAAGAATGTGCCTCAGGCAACGTGAGACGAGTCTGAACATCAGAACATGTACTGCGTGGAAGCCTACAAATGCTAAGATCAAAAGTCACACTTCACAGTTCCGAGGTAACCCTACGAATCAGTGACAACTTCTTCCCTTTCTTCTTTTGTAAACACAAATGTCATAGCTCCAACGTGAATATTGTCAATATTATTAGGGAAAGTCCTTTTTATTCTAAATAAAGTCACGTCACTATTGAAAACAATATGCAAAAGTTGATGTGATGAGAGATGCTAGAAGTAAAAGTTTAAGTTCTGATTTGATTTCAAAAGAAAATATATTCTCATTTCTTTTTATTTTTTCTAATCCAAATTTCATTTTCGTGTATCTCTTATCTTTTCTACTTTTGTTGCTTTTTTACTCCTTCGATCTACACAAAAAGCTAAAAGTTAGAGTGTAAGAGAATTAACTTTCATCTAAGTATTATAGGACATCAAATTTTTGACTCGATTTAATGTTAGTGATTTTCTTGAAGGACCTTTTTCTATTAAATATCTACACTTATTGTTTATAAATATTTGTTCAAGCAAAAAGAATAAAAATTTCTATTAACTAGACTATTATGGCTTTCTCTTTACATTTCAGTGTCTTTTTATCTTTTACTCCTTCAATCTCCTAAATTATTAGGTTTTTAAAACCTTCAACCCCATTTAACTTCAATACTTGGTTTTAAATGTTTCTTCTTTATTATACAATTTCTCACCTTTTACCAAAATGTTTCTTAGAAGATTAATGATTGCATTAGAAATAGACTTGCTAATCCAATCAACATTGAGTTTTCTGGCCCACTCGACATTAGACCTACCACCACACAACCCCCTTAGCCTTAGCCTAATAAAGTATAAGGCTAAAAATATCTTATCCAAAATGATAACCCAATTAACATTGGGCCTACTACCAAAAGTCCCCTTAAGCCTTAGCGTAATAGAGTGTAAGACTAAAATTAGGGGCTAAGTGTTCAAATACATCTAGATACCTTTCCTTAACTTGTGCTAAGCTAGAATTTCAAAATAGAACAAAATATCAAGCTCAAAATGCAAAAAGCCAAGAGCTATTATTATCTCTAGTAAAGTCAAAACTTGAAAAATCTTGGTGTCTTATGATTCTAGCTTGCATACTTGAGTGTTTCATGAGTTTGGAAAATTAGTTCCATCAACCATTGACCCTAATCTTCTTTGGTATATGCATGATTGCTAGGTCTTTTTGATTTGCATGCTCAAATTACTTTCCATAGAGTCTTAATTCCATGCTTTTAAAGTGTTAGTCTTGTTGTCAGTTTTGTTACATTGTTTTCCTTCTTTAGAGTTTAACTTTACATTACTTTCCATAGAGTCTTCATTCCATGTTTTTTGTTGTGTTAGTCTTGTTGTTAGTTTGTCACATTGTTTTCCTTCTTTAGAGTTTAACTTTCTTGTTTGTTAGTGTTTTTCTTGCTTGTCTTTAGGCTTCTTAGGTTTGTTATTGAAGTTTTCCTTTTCTTGAAATTCTTGAGTATGAATGTCATGACCTATTTCTTCCATTTGAGCTTCATAGTTTTTGAAAATTAAAATCTAGAGGAGTTTACACTCTTTTAGAAGAGCTTGAGTGCTAGCCTAGTATTATTTGCTTGGGAGAGTGATCTAAACACTTGGGGTGGCTGCTATTTTGACCATTTTGGTCTCGAGATTTTGAATTTTCCCACCCATTCTTCTTCTTTGGTCTCGGTTTGAGCTTATTTTATAGGGAACGATTGATTTGAATGACACCATTATGGAAAAGGAATCACCATTGAATTATTCGCTAGCAATGCACAATCCTTGGTGCATCAACACAACCAAGAAACAACCTTGGTGAATTTGATTCAGGAAATGGAAATGACTAGGAAGGAAACCTTTAAAAAAATGAGAGAAGACAAGAGGCAAATTGAGCTTAGAATCTAAGAGCACATTCAAAGGCTAGGCGAAGAAGGGGATCCTTATCTGAGGCATCCTATGGTGGAGGAAGAAGGAGGTGCCACCATGATGATGATGGAAGGCACAACTCTCTACCAAAGAGGGACAACCACCTCTCATCAAAAGTCTCAAGTTCAAAGGACACATTGATCCCAACATCTCCTTGGAGTGGGTGTAAAATATGGACCATGTAAGATCCGAGAAATTTAATTAATTAATTAATAAATGCAGGTATTGAGAACCTTTAATACAATAAATGCTAGCTTGTATAACGTGGAATAGTAATAGCTCAAATGGTTGAGAGTACTTGATTGTATTGAAAGGATTTGGGTTTGAGTCCTATGGATGCCATTTATGTGTGTTTTTTATTCGTGCGTTATTTGATAATATAATTGTGCATGATGAGTGATACTATAATCCTAGAATTATAGGATTTCATGGTTGTGCAATTGCTTTGAGATTTCATGGTTGTGTGTTCAAACCTTGGCCTATGCAAAATAACTTTCTTTTGCTAAAATCATTTTTTGCATGAATGTGACCGGCCAGAAACCCTAGCTATTTTGGAGGCAGCTAGGACGGCTGGAAAATCATGCTTGAATTGTCACCGAATACTCCTTAAACCCACTTTAATAGAATTTTCGTTTTGCTACCATTAAGTCAAATTAGAGCATAATTAAGAGCTCCATTAAGGGTGAGAGAGAGTGTCATTGAGGCTGCCATTGAAGCATAGTGTGAGGAGAGAAATCTAAGAGAAATTATAGTGTTGTGGTGAGGGAAGGGAATGGCTGAACTGTGGAAGAACAAGGAAGGTTTTGGGAATCAAAAAGGCTAGCTAAGTTTTGCAAGTGGAAGCAATAATACCAGGTTAGGGGAGCTGACTTATGTGTTTATGTTCAATTGTATATGATTTGATGTTGCATGATCACTATGTGTATTTCTCTTTTTGTCAAATTTCGTAACTGTGCACATTTCTGGAAATTTTCCCAGAAACCACCTGGTGGTCTTGAAGACCCACCAGGCGACATATGTTCCTGAACCCAATTTTCTGGGTTTTGAGGATGAACCACCTAGTGGCTATGTTCTTCCCACCAGGCGACGCGAGTTGGATTACCAGTTCATTGTTTTGGGTGGTTCTTTTTATGCCTATGAGGCTTAAATTGACTATATGTGTACAATTGCATGGACTGTTGATGTGATTGAGGCCATATAATTGTTTTATATGAAATTGGTGTGGATTGTGATCTAATTGGGGGTTAGGGTTCATGATGGGATTGGGGATGAATAAAATGTGATATTTGTTTATGATTATGATATGTTTGATAGAAATAATTCTAAATTGAATAAGCATGAACCCTATGTGATGTTTGAACCTTAAAATTATGCTAAAACGCATGCTGGAATTGTTGATTTGGGGTTTAGGATTCGTACAGGTGCAGGACAATCTAGGCAAAACCCATATTTGTATGCATTGTCTGGTGGCACATGAACTACTGCCAAGTGACACATTAGTGTAGATGGGTATTTTTTTGTTTTGTATTGTGCGTCCTTGGATGTGTAATTGAAATTATTATGTATAAAAATGTTGAATTGGCATAGGGGTTTGGAAAGGGAACATAGGCATGTAATGGAATTAAATAAATGCAAGGTTATGTAATGATTGAGATTACCAAAATGCCAAGTAATGTTTATCTTGATTGAGATGTGGTACATTGTTTAAGGATTGCTATGATGTGTAAATTGTGATAATTGTGTGAGAATCAGTGTGGTATGTTTCATTGGTAAAAGTATGAGGAGTATGGTTTTGGCAAGGTTTGGGTTGAGTTCAACTATGTATTCATGATGTGTATGTGTGTTAAATTGCAATCCATACATGTGTTTACGAATGATAATTATAATTGTGCCAATCTATTGTGTGTTGTGTGATTAGGGTTCATTAGAACCTGTGCAAAAGTGCCAAAAACCAGTAGAATTGCGCTACTGCTATAGCGTCTAGTGACGCATGACGAGCCACCAAGCAGTAGTGATCCTCTACAGTGGTAGTAGCCACTAGACTTGTGTAGCGCCTGGCAGAAGGGGTTATCCCGCCAGGCGGAAGCAAATTGGTAGAGGTCCTGGAAGGCGCGTGGCGGCGTGAAGTGCCCGCTAGTCAGTCTAAGCGCAAGTTTGCCTAATGATGGAGTGAGTGGCGCCAGGCGGTTCTAGGTGGAGAGTTGTACTGCGTAGAGAGTTCTATATAGCTTTGGATGGAGGTCTTGATAAGATACTTTGCTAGGGTCTCAGTTACGAGTGCAACTTGTATTGGGGTAACACGTGACCACTCGAGGTTGTAGCCTCGTGGTTTTTGAAGTCTAGTGGAGTGTGCGAGATCATGGCTCATACGGATGGGTTTGGAAGATTACCCTCCTCTGTGTTATCCAACGAGTTTAGTAGTCTTAGGACAAATATAAATTGCGGTTTGTATTGTGGAACTCCATTTAGTGTCGCGGATTGTGGTAGTGACAAATGTATTCCCGCGTGTGACTATTAGGTGGTGACTTGTAGTCGGAGGGACGAGTAGACACTTGTGGCAATAAAGATCGATCAATGTAATCATCAAAGGGTGTAGAATCAAGAGGAGTCCAACGTGAGATTTGGAAGTCAAGGATTAAGGATTAGGGTTCTTACAAGGGTCATGGGTTTGAAATTGTAGTATTAATTTATATTGTCTTTCCTTTTATTTGAGCTCACCCTATATGTGTGTGTTTGGTGATGATCATGTAACTTGTTACATGGAAGCAGATGTTGATGTAGGTGAGCTCGTGGATACTTAGTGCCGGAGAGGGGGCCAGCTTGGGGACTTTTTCATGGATTTTACTTTCTACAGTTATTTTTTTATGAAGTTGTAATCTGGATGTTTTAGTTAGTTTTGGATTTGGTTATGTGTGGACAAATTAAATTGAGGTTTTAAACATTTTGGCGCATATAATAAATTTTAAATTGCCCACGTTTTGGGAAAGTATTTTATTAATAAATGTTGTTTATTAATATTTTTATAAATTTTAATTTTAAATAAGTAATTTTCAGCTAAGACGTTACAAACCAAATTTTTCTTATGTATTTAATTGGAAATCAAGAGCAAGTTGATTTAGTGGTAATAGGATTTGAGGATCATGCCAAAATTTGTGGCATAAAGTTAGTAAGAACAATGATCAAGGGCCACCCGCGGCTTCTTGGAGAGACATTAAAACTCTTATGCTTGCTAGATTTTGTCTTTCTTACTATAGGAAGGAACTGTTTTTCGAGCTCCAAAGGCTTCACCAAGGTCGAATGTGTGTGAATAAGTACTTTAAAGAATTATAGTCTTAAAGGCTTGGGGTTGGAATAGAAGAAACTAACAGAGAAGATAAATAGGTTTGTGAACGATATTAGGAGAGGCATACAAGACCAACTAGAGTTGTATGAGTGCTCCACTCTAGAAAATGTTTGACAACTTGCTTGAAAGATTGAAAATCAATTAAAAAGAAAAAGTGGGGCAAAGAAAAGTTACTCACCCAACCACAACTATAGTCACTCAAGGAAGGCAAAAAGATAAAGGGAAACATGATAAATCTCCTTCTAAGTCTCACCAAGAACCAGCAAATAAGTCACTACGTGATCACACTCACCATTCCACTTAAATGTTTTAGGTGTTTAAGGTATAAGAAAATTTCTTTGAATTTCCGAACCAAGAGAACCATGAGCTTTAACAAGAGTAAAATGATGTAGAGATTGAACATTCATCTCCCCCTTTTCCTTCAAAAGAAGAATCTTCTTCCTCTAATGAAAATAAAACTTGTGAGGGAGGCCATATGGTAGTGAGGCGCATGATATGACGAGTTCAAAAGGAACTTTAGTCCACTTGAAGAGAAAACATTTTTCAAAAAAAGTGTTGCATTATCAAAATGGTTTGCTATTTAATTATTGATGGTGGAAGTAGTGCAAATGTGGCTAGCAATGTTAGCACAAATTGTTTCATGATTTGGTGCTTGAATATTTGATGAAGATGTATGAAGCCATTGCATTGGAATGTGTTGTAACCATGATAAAGTGATGAAGGAGTGAAGACTTGATGATTCATGTGTTGATCAAGCTTGAAGTGTGTGCTGAATTTGAGGTTCATTGAAGAACACAAAGCTTAGGGTCTAATTGGTGTCTTTTAACCTGTTGAATTAGTTTTTAACAGGTTAAATGGTTTACTACAATAGTTTATTTCTTACATATTCAATCCGTTGATTTATTTTTTAATCGGCTGATTTCACTTAAGTGAAATCAATAGATTGAATGAAAAAGCAATGTATTGAATTTGTTAACAGATTGACTATATTTTCTGTTTTTCTAGAGAAAGAAGACTTACCATTTTAAGCACCAAATCATAATGAATTATTTGGAAAAATCTCTCTCTAGATCATACATAAGTGCAGCCTTTGATGATTGATCTTTGATATTTCTTGGAGCAATTTCTCTTGTTTTAGGAACTCAAAGAAAGAGGTTTTGATGGTCATGGAGAGCCTTCATTCAGGTTTGAACTTTCTCAAGTTTCTAAGCATTACCTAGTGGTTTTCCAGGTCTACAAGTGTGATCTGATTGTGCTTGTTGAGATTGTTGTGGGATTCAAGAGTCTTGGTTTTTAATTTTGCTTATTTTGAAAGTGTAATCTTGTGGATTGTAAAAACCTTTTGAAATAGTGCAAGTCGGGCTTGGGTTGCCTTGGAAAACTGCATGTAGTTAAGATTTGAGTGAAACAGTATAAAAACTTTGTGTCCTTATGCTTATATATATCCCTTCTCCTTTGATTTGTGCTTTAAAGTTTTAAGAATTGTGATTTATACAATCTTTTAACTATTCTTGTGTGTTCTAGAACGATCTGAAGCTTGGTTCATATTTGTATTGCTTATTTGAATCAATCTTGATAAGTCTTTCATGTTGTTTTTGGTTTAAACTATTGTTAACTGTTTAATGAAATTAGCCTATTGTCCCTATTTTTAATCGATGAAAAGTGTGCAGTCCATTAGCAATTGCATCTTCATTTTGTGGTTGATGTGATTCAATTTAAAGGTGTTTTAAGCTTTCAAAATTAATCAAAGTTTTTAATAAGGCAATTCAACCCCACCTCTTGGCATATTACCCATTTCAATACACATAAGCACAAGGTTGGTGGAAAAGGTTAGCCTTGAAACCATTCCTCATGCTAAGCCCTACAAGCTTACTTGGATAAGTGAGGAGGGAGAAATAAATGTCAATAAATAAGTTCTAATTAACTTCTCTATAGGAGGCTACAAAGATGAGGTCCTATGTGATGTTGTTCCCATGGAAGCCACACATATCTTACTAAGCCAATTTGATAAACACACTTTACTAAGCCACACATATCTTACATAGGTGTTTGATGAAGATTAATGAAGATCCACTTGAAGATTAAGTTTTACTGTGTTAAATCTGAAAATAACATGTTAAATGTAATGTCTTAGTTTTATATCTTGTTGGTAGGCTATATGACATAGGTTAGATGTTTTGTGTGCCTTAGTGTGTTCCTTTTAATATGTTAAAATTGGTTTTAACAGGTTAAAAGGCTTGTTGTACATAGTTTCTGGTATGAATGCATTCAGTCAGTTGAATTATTTTTCAATCAATTGCTTTCACATAAGTCAAGTGAAATCAGCTGACTGTACGAAAAATTCAATCGACTATTTTCACTTAAACTAGACTATATAAGCTGTGTTCACGAGCAGAGATGCGAATCTGAGTTTTTGTGCACGAAACTTTGTCATTCTTCTTTGGAAAGCTCTCTCTCTCTGCAATACACAGCTGCATCTCGTGTTTTGAAGATCTTGGTTGATCTTGGAGGCATTTTGGCTATTGAGTAGCTTGAAGACCACATGTATGGTTGACTAGGGACAACCACCATCAGGTTTGGATGTTCTTGTGCCTCTAGTTGGTTTGCCTTATGTGATTTCAGGTCTGTAAGTGTGATTTTTGCAGGGTGTGTGTCTAGATTTTTGTGTGAGTCAAAAATCTTGCGCGTTTTGTTGTTCATAAGTGTAATGTTGGTGTGTGATTTGTAAAACTTTTGAATATAGTGGAAACTAGGCTCAAGTTGTCTTGGTAAACTAGATGTAGCTCTGTGATTAAGTGAACTAGTATAAAAATAGTTGTACATTTCTCTTTCCCTCATCTCACTCACTTTGAAACTCTTTAAAAACTCAAGAAAACCAAGCAATTTGATTTTTGGTGTGATTTAATGCATTCTTGTGTAATCTGAGGTTATATACTTGTTAAAAACATTGATTGAAACAAGTCTTGTATGTAAAAGATTGTTGTTTGAGTTGAATTTGCAAATTCTGCATTCTGCGTAAATCGGTTGTTTTATAGCTTCAAGAACAAATTAATCTGTTGTTTTATATTTTAATCAACTGAAAGTGTACTGGTCTGCAACATTTACATCCAAACTTTCCAGTCTATTAGATAAAATTGAAAAGAGGTTTAAGGTTTTCAAAAAGTTTTATACAGCCAATTCAACCCCCTCCCCCCTTCTTGGCTAAAATCACCATTTCAAAACTAACAGTTGGAAGTGTGCTCAAGGGTGGAGATAAAATGGGAGATCAATTGTGGTGCAAGGAAGGATTCTAGGAGCAATTTTGGAGCGGGAATTCCAGGTTCTAAGAGCTATGATTACATTTTATATTTGAATTATATAATTGTGAATTATATGCATGATTATTCACGTTTTTTTTTTTGGATTTCGTTGAGTTTCTGGAAAATTCCAAAAACCGCCTAGCAGACCTTTTAAGTCGCCAGGCGACGCATGTTGAAATTACCTAGTTTTTGGGTTTAGTTTGAACCGTCTGGCGGTGATGAACTGTCATCAGGCGATGTGCATTGGGGTACACTATTTTGAGGTTTAAGGCTTTTCTGGGAATTTTAGGGATCGTTGGGGTCTCTAGACCATGGCTAACTATGTGAGATATAAATTGTGTAATGTGAACTCGTTATTAAGGCAATTCCATGAGTAGGTATCTTTTCATGAAAACCGTTGTTTTTCGTATTTTCATGTAGCAAGGACCGTCAGGCGCTGGTTTTATATCGCCAGGCACTGGTTTTATATCTCCAGGCGCCAGGTTCCTAGCTTCTGAGCGCCACCAATTTTTCTAGTATGCGTAGTTTTCGTAAAACAACATTTTCTGTTTCGTTAATCGTCTGATTTAGCTGAAATTTTGATAGTGGGTTCATAACATGTTGCTTTTTAGTTTGTACAATGTGATCTTAATTTGGAAGTCTGTAGTTGGAGATATATGATACGCATGATTGCTAGTTTAGAAGTATTTAAAATGCATGAATAATCTCTTGATAATTTCAAGTAACTACTAATGTGAATGCATGTGTATCATTATAAAGGAAATTGTTGCATAAGAGGTGTTAAGTGCTATATTAATTTGCATTGGTGCATATAATCATGTGCTTAAGTTGTTAGAGTGCTACTACTTTATATTTGATATGAGCATGTATTATTCATAACTTGAAATTGAATGCTAGCATGGATTTAAATGGTGGAGTATATATAT
>Ga0214544_1001089_pt1 | contig 54816 bp, 23 predicted proteins | sample CNSS3metaG_FD_160074 | JGI IMG/M metagenome (GOLD analysis project Ga0214544, IMG submission 160074) | Root nodule microbial communities from cowpea collected in UCLA plant growth center, Los Angeles, California, USA - CNSS3 | ecosystem: Host-associated > Plants > Roots > Nodule | place: USA...
TATATATATATATATATCATTAGAGTTAAAATATACCATAAAATCTTTTACCATACATGTATATATCATTACAATAATACCACTTCCGTTATTAAATTCATTAATCATACTTTGTAATTTTTATAATTTTATTCTCCATAAATATACACCATATCTCACATAATCAAAATAATCTCTAATTATATTCTTAAAAAAAGAGAAGGATTTTCACTTGGTCGACCTCATTGTTTAAACAAAAATAAGCTAAAACAAAGAATTGTTTCGATACAATTTTCATTCAAGCTAAAAAATTTCATTTAAGAAAAAATTGCTATCGTTTAAGCAAGATCATCATGTGCAAGTAATGATTACTCGTAAACTGATGTTGTTTGAGTAAAATACTCTCACTTTAGCGAAATAATCTCATTTAAAAAATACAAAAGCTCAAAAGAAAGATAATTTTTTTATTCTTATACTTTCACTAAAGTGAAAAAACTATCTTATTTGAAGATAAAAAAAAATTAAAAAAGGAAACCAAAAATTTGCCACACTACTCCACACTTTTCCAAAAATCAAATTAACCTTTCTTTTCTTCTATCAATTTTGCATATAGCTTAATTCTTACCTATTTCTTTAGCCAATCACAATTTTTCTATTAATTCAAAATATGGTCTATCAAATCTTAATTTCACCCTCGAATCGATAAAATTTAATAAATAAAATTAACTTCCTAACAAACCAATATTTATTTAACATATAAGTTGGCTTTAATAAAAACAAAAATAATGGTTAAATATATTTTAACTCTCCTTATTATTTAATTATTGTTTACTTTCAAACAATAATAAAACCATGAAAATGTGTTAAAAAACTGCAAGATAAAACCTTAAACCACACTGCCTACTCAACTACCAAACAACCAAAAACATTCTCAACTTGTTACACCTAGAAAACCCATGATATTCACATATGAAACTGAAAGAATAAACAAAATAAAGCATTATAATAATGGTGAAATATAACCTAAAACAAAATTTATTATAACAGGAGTTTTTTTAAATATAATTCAATTTCACAAAATTAGTCTGTAAAATGAAGTTTGAATCCATTTATATAGTATAAAATTGTTTTATCTCTAATTGATGTGAGACTTTCAACAAAATTTAATCAAATAGGATTTATATATTAGAAGTTATAATAAAGAATATTTGTTTAAGAGATAGATAATAAAAATTTAAAAAAGTTAAAGAGAAAACAATAACAAAATATTAAATGAATTATGAGAAATATGTATAGATAAGTGTAATTAATGAATATTGAATTTTTTTAAATTTATAGGTAAATGTAATATTAAATGAATTATGACTTTAATAATTTTTAGTAGATTTTTACTTCATATAGAAAACAACAATAACTATAAGTGTTATGCACTTGTAATCAATAATAATTTATTTAATATAAAAAATAAATAATAAATAATAAAATAATTATATTTTAATGTTACTCAAAATTAAAATATAAAAAAATTAATTAACAGAAAATAAAATATTTTTGTTTTTTTAATACAAACAATATTTTTTGTTAATTATTTTTTGTCTTATTTATTAAAAAACAAATAATATTTTATTTTCTGTTTTACGTTTAATTATATTTTATTTTTCAGCAACATTAAAATATAATTTTTTTGTGAGTAACAAATAAATTACCAATTACAGTTATATAATGTTCATGGTAAAGGAAACATGCATTAATAATTATCAAGTTCATACTTAATTTAATATCATATTTATCTGTAAACTTTTACGGAACTTAGTATTTAGTATTCGATAATTACACCTTAAAGAATGCTCTAAAAGCACTAATTAGCATTCTTTTATTTTAAATATTTTAATAACTAAAAATTTGATGACTGTTTAACAAATTATATATATTTATATATATATATATATATATATATATATATATATATATATATATATATATGATTATATATGAATATATATGAATATATGATTCATAATACTTCACAAATTTTACAACAAATATAGTTGAGTGCCATGTAATAGTTGTTTAAGAAGAATTTTATGAGATACTTTTGTTAAACTAACATATAAATGCAAATGTGATGTGCCACAAAATTAGAGTCAAAATACCCTATACAATTTAAATTGATGATCATATTAGTGACCAAAGAATCTCTTATTTTTAACTTTTTAAACAATGCATTATCTATTTGGCCATTTTGAGTGCTCTGCCCATGAATTACGCGTAAAATTGTTTGTGCATCGTCGCATTGTTTTTTTTTTTATTTCAAAATTATTTTCAAATAATTATCCGACACTAATTAATCTTAGTTTCTCACGTCTCCCTCTATCCTCTCTCACAATCAATTCAAAATTTTATTAGTACATATTTTTAATAATTTAAAGATATCTAATTTCTTAACATCTAAATTTTATAAAAAAATTTTAAAAACTTTTGATGGTTTTAAATTGATATGTTTAACCTTTTAATTAAAGTATATTATAAAATAATTTATCTTAAATTAAGAGTGAAACACAGAAGTTTTGTGCCAGCCTGAGTGTATAAAGATCTGAAAAGAGAAGCGTGAAGAGAGAAGTAGGCGTTAAGGTGTACCCAGGCGCAGAGGATCACGGACACGTCGTTTTCTTTATGGAAGACATTGACCAAAGGCTCAGTCAAACGCAAACTCTGCACCGCATTCATGATCCGATGACACGTGGCACTCTCATGTCATTCTCCGGTGTCTGTTCTGTTCAACAAGTCATATTAAAGATGATTCATGTGCTTTTACTACTTAAAATAAAGCTGCTACACAAAAGGTCATTTTTGAACTTTCACCACCTAATAATATTTATTATCTTAAATTTTAAACAACATTAATTTCAATTAAATCAGTAGTCACAGAGCACTGTTATTGTCATTATCACTAATGATTGTAACGAAATTCAAATCCTTAATTATTATTCTTTCACTTCACCGACTTCTGCCTAAAGACGTAACAGAAATCACTCACATATTTTATCGCTTAAAACGGATATAGAAAATTTTCCGTTTTGATTGTATTAGTCGACGCTATTGATTAGAAATGAAAATGATAAAAAAATTGTGTGACAATGATTAGAAAGTGAAAGGGTGAAGAAGTTAAAGTAGTGAAGTGAAAAAGAGTTAACAGGTGCAGAGGAGAAGGGAAATATATTTCCGTACGATTGGGTTTGTTGTGTTGTGTGTTATGATTTGGGAAGGGGGAGAGAGAGAGAGAGTGGGGTAAGAAGAAGAAGAATGGTGTTTGGTGGATGGTGGAGGAGCAGCTGCGTACGATGTTCTGATCAGAAGACATCAAACAAAGAATTAAATATGATTTTGATTTTTTAAATTTCAGTAAATTTTATTTCTTTTTTTAAATTTTATATTAATTTAACCTTTCAAAATATGAATTTAGTTTTTCTTATCAAATTTTGTTAAATTTATTTGACATTTTAAATATATTTGAGTTAATATCGAAACAAATATTTGTTAGAGGGTGTAAAAAATTCAAATACTATCATGAAATATGCTTGAAATATCTGATCAACTTAACAAAATTTAATTAAAATTATTAAATTTATATATTTTTATAGATAAAAGACTAATTTAATCAAAATTTTTAAAAATAAACTAATTTTAAATTTTATTTTCAGAAATAAAATTATATTTAACCTTTAAAAAATTTTAAAAAAATTAGAAAAAGGAAGAAGAATCGAAACACTCTCAAATTTTGTGTTTTTCATTTTGTAACCCATGCCACCTACTTCACCTACCGTCAACTTACCTTATTTCCCTTCCCCTCTACATCTCTTGTAACTTTCACACTCATCATCTCATATACCCAATCAAACAATAAAAAACAACCATACCCTAATTACACTAAAAACATAAACCATTTTATTTTTTTATCAAAAATTTTGTTAATCTTTAAATTTAGACACAAAATTAATATTCGTCTAGTTTGAAATCTTATATATTTTATTCTTCTAACTTTAAACACAAATGAAAATAGTTCATTAAATTAAAACGTGTTAATTTTTTTTACATATTAAATAATTTTACTTTCAAAATTAACATTTAAATTAAATTGTATAAACAATTCAAACTCTAACCCAACACATCACTTGACACATTCATAAAATCTAACATAATTCAATTAAAAATAATTATATCAATTTATTTTTAAATTTTGATAAACAAATTGTAACAATTAAACTAAATACATAAACTTAATAAATATCCATGAAATCTTTAAAAGTTTGTGATTTGTTTAGTGAACGAATGAAACTAATTTTGAGGAAATAAAAACATGTTGGTATTATTCACCAAAGTGGAGAAATTTCACAGAGAAAAGAGAGAAAAGAGATACAGCCGCAGCCGCAGCCGCAGCATTTGTCAATTCCAGTGACGGAAATTCCATGGATTTGGAATAATTCTTCACATATTCCTTATCATACTCAGAAAAAATCAGTCAAATTTTGACTAAGTTATTCGGATACCACGCTATCCAATAGTTTTGGAATAAACAATGTATCGTTTATATAATCCAGTGTTAAATAACTTTTTAGTTGTATTGTCAGACATTATTTTCCTTTTCCTTCTTTTTTACTTTAATTTTATTATTCTGGTTTCTATATTTCTTTTTCTTTCCTTAGATTCTTCCGTCTCTACCAAGCAATCTCATGATTAGTACAAATTACAAAACAGAGTTCATATTTTATTTATATTATTTATTTCATTTCTGGTGAGATTTATCAGTTTTCTTTTTTTTTTCTTTTTCCTCTCAAAATCTCTTTTCTTTCCACCACACACCCCAAATCAGGGGCTACACTTCAGACTTTTTTCATAATTAAAAGCCATAAACGTGGGCATAAAGGTAGGAAAGGGTGAATATTTGGGAGAGAAGAGGAGAAAACATGCATGTGAGTGATATTTATACATATATAATGTGAGTCCAGCAATTTTACCAATGGTATAAAGCAAATAAATAAGCTTTTTAGGAACATGGTGATAAAGAAAATAATTAAGGAGTTTATCTAGTTTCTGATAAAATGATGATTTGATACCACTTAAGACATTGACACCACTCTCAACCCAAAATCTTAAAACAATGAGTTTATGTGTCTTTATTTTTATGTAATGCTTTACTTTCTTATTTTTAGTCAATATGAAACTTAGACTCATACTTAGATTCCTAATAAAAAAGCTTAGGTGTGAAAGAAGACACGTTATGCAGAGTGGGTTTTTGTGATCTGAGAATGTCCCTCACAAGCATCCATAAACAATAGTTTCATGTGACGAAATGGTCCAAAATGGTGTAATGTGCAAAAGCCTGTCAAACTTCGTCTACCAAATATATATATAAATATATATAACTGAACATTTGAATTCAATTGAATTTTTTTTTTTTATCACATTGGACCCACTTTTTGATTAGTAATATTGGTAACTCCCATTTTTCATTCATTCCCTCCTCGTTCGTCGTTGCTCACTTGGGAGCATGTCTATGCCCAAATTTCAAGCTTAGGATTTTTCAATATACTTTGTACCACTTTTCTGGTACTGTTCTTTTAGCCCTCTTTGCCTTATCCCAATTCTATTACTTCGCTTTAATGATTCAGTTAATGATATCTACTTCGATAACGGCAAGATCATAATTGGGTTCTATTGTGGGTGATGTTGAATATATGCATTTTCTTTTACATAAGGTTAGTCATGTGTTGAAACCATGCTTAAGATCTTAATAAAGTTAAGGCGTGACTAAGAATTGGATTATAGTAATATATAATAAGTTGGGTGATCGATGAGTAGTGTCTTATTCGGCCTCGTAGTTGGATTGTTAGCATAAACTTTTCTCTGTTGAAGTCACAACTGGTTTGGCCCACCAAAGCCTGCTTCCCCATGTGATGATGCAAAGGATCTATGACTAATCTTCTTTTCGTCTCTTTTTCCATTAATCATATGCAATTATGATTCATGAATTTACTTACATACTGCAGGCCCTGCCTGTGATCTCAACCATATCCCTTTCCCTCTTCTGATGCTTCTCACCCCTTTCACTTTATTGCACTTCCTTTCATCCATTAGTGCCACAAATTCTCCTTCTGCACTGTCAAATTACTGCTTTCTGTTATTCTCTAACCTTCCCAATCATTTCAAATTTCTCACTTCGGTTTTAAAATAATTTTGTTAGAGATACCAGATCGATTAGAAATAAAATAAATTTATAGTATATAAGTGCAAATCTCATTTTACAAGTCGATTTTATAAGATTAAATTAGATTTAAAGTCTATTTTTTAATGTGGTATCAGAGTCATAAATTTAAACTTATCCTGATGAAATATGTTATTTGTTAGATCTATTATTTTATCTGCCGGACCCTGTAAGAAAACCTATTAATGTCTAGTCCACTCCTCGACAAATTTGAATTATTTGGTGGTAACGTAATAGATTTAGTCACGGCTTGGTTAGTAAAATTGTACAATAAAAATAGACTGATAACACGAACAAAATTGGTTTTTTATGCAGATTTGAACTCAATTATGCATAGAAGACTCATACTTTTTTATCTGTGTGGGATCCAATTTCTGTCACCCACTTAAAGAGTGGAAGGAGTGTCTTGCTATATAAACCCTTTGAGAGTGTACGATTTAGATAACTTGGAACTCTTTACTTTTTTTAATACTAAAATGCTCACAACAGTGTTCTCATATACTAAATGGCACTGTATCCTTAACGGGTGATGATGTTTTTTTTTTTCATCCACAATTTTTCGACAGTAATCTTGTTTGAAATAGTGTCTGGTATGAAACGTGTTACATATTTAGAACATTGGTTTATTTAAGTTACTAGATTCGAGTCAGTTGTTGATAAGTTTTATAAAGACTAAAATTAACGTTTTTTTTCTTGGAAATCCAAAATTCAAGCTTACCATTGCCATATTTTTGAGAACTAAAAACATTCTGCACACACTTTTTTACATGAAATTGATAACTACGCAAAGAAAGTTGTGAAGAAGAGATAAAAAGGTTGAATAAATATGGCATCATATGATTGTGCCACCCAAGTAAAAAACGGAGAATTTTCAATTGTGTGATTTTCACTTTGTCAACTGTTTAACCATTTTCTTTCATATAATGATTGCCAAAGACACCATCCACATTCCATAGCATAGGTGTGGTGGATATAGACCAATTATTCGAAAATCAAACCAACCTGGAAAGCACAACACCATATTCACGTATAGACTTTCTTTTGTCCACATATGTACACACATATTCTTTTACATGGTCAGAATCTCCATTTTCCAGAAGCCTGAGGTGAAAAATTCTCAATTCCGAACCTTTGGAATTGCGCCAAGAACCTTATTCTCAGGACAGCTAGTCTAAAATTAGGAGCGTCTGCACTGTTAATCCTAATATTTTTATGACAAGTTAGGTTAGTATATTACAGATGGATGTGTGATGGTGACATATACCAAATTAGCAACTATTTTTCCTTAACCGGTGCTATAAGAATTCCATGGGGCTCGAGAAGTGGTGGTGACATGCAATAGATGCTAGCAATGGCATGGTAGAGAGCAACACCACCCAATTCACCTAAACGTGCTTTATTGGTCCATGATTCACGTAAATGTTGAATAAGCCAGGTTTGGTGGAAGAATGCAGTTTTTGAAAAGGAGAACAAAGAAAAGGCTAGAAGTTGTGACTAGCCTTTCAGCAATGACCAAGAGACGAAAATTGCGACTGGTAGCTTCTCTCACATGCCCTTTTGTTTCCCTCTGAGAATGACTGAACCTCCAATGATTTCACACTGTGATGGAGACATTGGGAGTTGCATGGACATGCTTCATGCTTTATGGTCTTATTAACTCTGATATCGCCAAGGCATTTTGTAGAAAGTAAGGAAGTGTGTCCATGTGTTGCGGATGCTGTGGTGTCTTTCGTTCACTTACAGAAATACAAGCAAATAATGCCACCGATACTGAAAGAGAAAGACCAAGTACACCTCATCCATTGAACATGAAACTATAAAGTTCTTTCTTCGAACAAGCCCACCAAACAAACATGCTGAATATGATGGAGAATGGACCATTATGCATCACCAGCACAACGCTACTCTTTGTGGAATAAATGCAAATTCTCAACTATGACAAGTACTATGTGGTTACATGATATACCAGTATGTGGGTAACCATTACTGTATAAAGGAAGTGGGGGAAAAGTACTGCATGTTTTTATAAGGAAAATATAGATTTGGCATTATGGCGAATGAGTCCAATTTCAAAAAAGCGACCGATTTTTGAAAGACAGACAGTCAACACATCTGATTAAGCATCTAATTCGAGCACACTTTATTTGGAAGCAAAGGCGATTATTGAGCACAAGTATGAATCATAGAAACGGTTTTTCTTTTTTTCTTTTTCAAATCATTTCATAGCTGGCGATGAAGGACCACCATACTCCTTACAAATGATTGACTAAAGCAATCATGAACTAGGCCCTATCCAGAGAAAAAAATAAGTTACTATTTTGGTTGAAACTGCATGATGTTTTTTACGTGCCATGATGTATACAAAGATCTAGTTTGACCGGACAAGGAAAGCGCATCACAAGTTTGACGGAAAATAAATCACAAATACAAATGGGGTACAAAAGTTCTGAAGACAACATATATTAAACAGATATGGTTTACTGGAAAATTCTTAGCTCTGAAGACAAAAATCTTCGTTATAATATATACAACAAAGTGCGGTAGAGTTGTAGCCTCTTGTGAAATGTGTCAAGGAATCTTGTTCAGTCGAGTTTTCTTCTGACTAGTCCTTTGAAAAAGTCAAAGCTGTAACACAGTACAAAACAATTTTGAATTTCAATTGATAACAATATCATGTCATGCAATCACGTAATTTGAAACGTCCATTTCATTAATAAATGTGCCCGGTGAAATCTATCACTGTAATGTCTGCTTCAAATTTCAAAAGCTCAAAGGCCTAAACTGTTGGGTTTTTTTTTTCCAGAAGCATTTTGGTCACAATTTAATCATGCAGATAGAAGAGAATGGTATTTTGTTACATTACCTATTACCATCAGGGTGGAGCTCACACATTTGATTGTCATCACCGACAGCTAATAAATATCCAGTTGATGTCAACCCCTACAAATACAATAAAAGAAAAATTACTTTACAGCAATAATGACAACTGAGTTAAACCATCAAAATTACCATTGGAAATGGTTGACAGATAATTTTCATATATTACATTCTTCCACTTGATCTAACAATTTTGTTTCTGAAAAGTACTAGCCCTTACCACTAAATAATTAAACCATAAATTATTCATTCTCAAGGTACAAATTTTACATCAAGTGTAGTTCAGGAAGAATAGTTTTCACGTGCCAAACCTGAATAGTTACGACGTGCTCGATCACTTTGTCCCCATTCTTTTCTTGTACAACAACTCTCTGTCCACTGCACGCAACATTTTTGAATATATAAATGATTGCACACCTATAAACCGTCCCACATTCATGCATAAAAAGGTTTTTTCTCCAAATAAAAGCTTAAACAAAATGATGAATACAATATGTTTAAAACTTCATTTGAAGGTGCTAACTATAATGAAAAAATGAGTTTAGTTGTTAGTGTTATTTAAAGCACAAACTTTAACACGGACACCAGGCTCAAGATTGATAAAGACATTTCAACACAACTGAAAAGAAACCAAGACATACATATATAATCTAAAAATGATAATCAAGATTTCTGTATTATGTTAAACATAAGTCTTCACAAAAACATAGCCAGAGACATTATCTTTTTATATTTTATAATACATTCTATGTTGACTTTTCTGATTTTCATTTTCAAAAATATAAATATTTTATTTTCTTATAGTGCTAATGTTCTCAAAGTTTCCATCCCGAAGTATGTGTTGGCTGATGAGTTCAAGCTGAAAGAAAATAATATAAGTGGACCCTGGGAGTGTCAAACACATGTCATGTAAGTGTTGGGGAAGTTCTGATGCAGTAATGTCTTGCGTCTCAAACAAGAAGAGTGTTTCTGCTACATGATCAGTATTATGACAAAATGTTAGGGATTCAGATTCACACCTTCATGATTAAAATTGCAACAAAGTATCAAGAGTAAAAGGAAGTAAACCTGAAGTTTATGATGGTGATTAATTGCTGGTTCTAGTGATTTGAATTTCAAAGCGAAAGGATAAGAACAAAATGATGATAAAGAGAACAAATGGAGACATTTTATTCTTCTTTTTTTTCTGGGGGAGCAGGTAGCAAACAAGAATTGAAGACCAAAAGTGATGAAAAGCAGCAAATAGCATGAATGCAGAGGTCCCTCATGGTTCTATTGTGTAAAAAATAGTACTCTTGGACAAAGAATCATCAGAACTTCTGTTCAAAGCTAAGGTGCAGTGGAGTCAAGGGCACTCTTCTATGTATAAATATTAATGATAATGACTTTAAACAAATTATGCAGTCACACACGATGGAAACTAATTCCCTGAATGCTAGGTTAGTCACTTAACGTTCTGGAAAAAACAGTCTACAGACTAACATTGATTCTCCGATTTTACCAAGGCAAAGAAACAGGGAATTCCATTACCTAGTTGTCAGCATATTTCAATTTTGCAACCCTAACCTGTCCTTCAAATCCATGCCAACAAGTATCACATTATTTGCGTCTTATGATTCAAGGCATTACCAAAAAAAGAGATTCAAAGACAATTACCAGGAAACCAAGAATCCTTGCCAATAAAATAAAATAAATCAAAACTACAAGTGAGAATTTTAAAATTAAGTCACCTGTGCAACCATGTCTTAATATAGAGCTCCTCTAGGGTCTGAAATCCTGCATTTAACAAGATTTGTGAAGCTCAAAATTACCTAACTAGTAATCAAAATATTTGGCAATGTAGAAAATGGGTGCTTAAAATACAGTGAGTTGAAGAAAACTCTAAAGTCAGGAAACAGAGTAATGGCATTATTTTAACTTGAAAAACACTGTTTTGGTTGTTTATTTTATTTTATTTTATGTTATATTATTTTGTTTTAATTGTTAAACCAGATGTGTCTAATATAACCCAACCAAGAGGGAGTGAATTAGTTATTTTGATTTTTCACTGTTTTTAAAAGAATCTTGAATACTATCTTTAATCTTTAAAACCCCAATCACCAGCTTTCCAACTCTGTAGTTAATGGACTGATTTAATCAATTAGGAAGACATAGAAGATGAAAGAAACAAAAGAACACAACAATTTTTATACTGGTCCAATTCAAGATGAATCTACGTCTAGTCTTCTCCTAAGCAACCCGAGCTTAGGAGGATTCCACTAAATCAATAGAGTTACAAGAATTACAAGAGCATCTATATAATTCAAGAACCTAAAGACTAAGGAGCTTGATCTACAAATCAAGAACTCCCCCTAGATGCAATGTCTCCACTAAATTGCACCAAGACCTTCACTCACACAGCAAATCAACGGTAACCAGAAATACAATTCAAAAGATAGAAAGGAAGAATACACCTAATGGATGTGCAGATGTGACACTCAATCCTAAAGTCAAGCTTTACCCTCCAAGATTAAATCCATCATCAATCTTCTTGAATGTCCAATTGAATGATCTCCAAGAAAGCAAGAATTCTGCGAATCTCAATCTCAGAAAAATCTCTTCTTGATTTAGTTATGCGTGACCTTCGAACTAATTTTCAAATCTGTTTTTAAATCAGAGTTTTGCTGCTGAGATTAGTGGATTAGAGAATTTACCTAATCGATTATCTTGGGTGAATTTTCACTGCATCAGTGCAATGCCCTCTGATAATCCATTAGTTAAATATCCAATCCATTAACAAGTTCTGCATATGACATATTCTATATATTGACAACTAATCTATACAGCTAAAGCTTGATTTACATGTAATCCTAGATATGTATCACCTATACACAAGATAAGTTCAGGACTAAATCTAAGACAGTAAAACAATGATACAAGGACTTTGGACATCATCAAAATCAGCTTTGTAGTATTTAGTGGACTCCCCCTTTCAACATTAATAAATGCCTATTTTTTCTTCCATAGATATATGTGAGATCACATAGGAAACATTAAAGTGGTCCATCAATTAAAAGCGCCATTAGTTTTACAACAGATCTTCACTGATAATGTTTTGTGAGTGTCTATCTCCCTTTTCATACACATTCCCCAGAGACAGTCACATGAAAATCTAAGATGGAGGGATCCATTCCCATTAGTTTTGTTCTTCTAGGAACAAATTTGATGTCACTTCAATAACGAGTTTGTTGGCATAAGTTGCACTGAATTTGATGCATTTGTAAATGAAAAACAAACCTTAGGATCATGTTGGGCCTAACTCTCTAAGTCATGAGTACAATCCATTAAAATAAACAGTAAATCTTCAAAAAGGGAAAAAAATACCCAGACAAAAACAAAAAATAGAGGCTCACGGAGTTTTGCACTTGCAATGGTAAACCAGCAAACAATTTCAATTATATACATCACTGTTGCATCCTATTCCCTATATATTGCTCTCATCTCTATTGTCTGTTTCTCTGCTTTCCCAAAATATAAATTTCCACAACTTTCTTCCCTTCATATGATATGTAGTTTGAATAATTTGGATATAGAAAGGATAGACTTAGAAGTATATTATGATTGGTACACAAGGGTGAGAAGCATAATTCAAGAAGTTGATTTAGATTGGTTAAACTACTTTATTCATCCATGGGTTTTTCAGAGAAAGAGCATGATAGAGGAACGAAAACACGTACAAGATATTTACACAATAACCAGAATTCAAGTATGACGTCAGAATTCAGATATGAAACCAAAAAGCAATATCAAACAAATCACTTAACTCAGTACCTTGATTCACAAATAAACCATAAAACTCCTCAAATTTGTTAAAAAAGGCTGCTAGAATATCTTCTCTTTGAAATTGGTAAGCTCCTGTAGACAACTCTTTTAGAACTGTATTTAAGGATGTTGTTGGCTTCTCATTATTGACGTTCAAGCCTATACCTGTGAACGCATGAGATTTGTTATGATAATCTTCATGAGCCTAATTTTAAAATCATTTTACTCTTATCAAAATGACATTAAGGAAAATCATTCTCCACAGAAAACAGGGATTTAATAGACAAATTCAACGAATTAAGTACACGGGACAGAAGTTCAATCAGTCAATATTGAATGGCATTACTACTAAAGAATAGTTTATTACCTGCACTAACGTTGAACTTCTTTGATTTATATGTCGAGGTGCAAAGAATGCCTCCAACTTTAGAGCCATTTAAGTAAAGATCATTTGGCCACTTGATTTTAACATCTATGCTGGGTAATCCCTGGAATGGAAAGCGTTGGAATAACACGTATCTAAGTGCGCACACAATCCCAAACAATTGGAGAACGTATTAACATTGTGACAAATCATGCCTGTTGATTTGGAATACTGCCAAAAACAAAGTAAACAGCAGTATTCTTACTGCTGATATTCTCAGAATCACATAAAGCACCATCAGACATCAGTCTCCACAAAAGAATTAAACTTTTCAGTTTGTTTAGTCAATAACATCTGCACATTTGTTTGTATAAACATTTAAACAAACCTACTTAAATTTGTTAACCTTGCTACAACATTCCCTTATCAAATTCACTGGCAAGCAAGTTGTCAAGTCAATACTTCAAAACAAAGCACTTACATTTTTGTAACAGATATCCTTGACTGCCTCTGTGATAGCCAGGGAAACCACATACTGAACTAAAGGAACGATTCTTCCATCCTCCATTTGCAAAGTAAAAGAAAACATAAGGCAACCCGATGGAGATTCCCAGACATTCTTAGACCGACCTGAGAGTTTAAGCGCTCAGGGCAGCTTTGACTTTAACTAAAATAGAAGTTGAAAAGGACAGATAATCACACACAACAACACTAAATATCATATAAATATCAAACCTCGTCCCTTGGTCTGAACATCAGCGACACAAACTGTACCAATGGGAAGCTCACAAAAGTTTCTGAACAAAATAAGAGTGCCAGATTTAGACAAATAAGATCATATGAATAATTAGAAAATGCGAAAAAATATGGCAATACATTATTTTAGGCACAACAAAGTCATGTTTCTGCTGCCAAAGCATTGTATAAAACACGGAACAAAAGGCTAAAAGTACAAAACATACTGTGAAACGATATCTTGTGTTGAAGTCAACTGAGGGGACCAGATGAGAAGCCTGCCAAATTGATTGGTGGAAAGAGAATTCATAAAGGAGTGAATTTGAAAAGACCCTTGCATAACAGTTTTATCCAGCTGCGAATGCAAAACGAGGGAGTATTCTCCATTCTCGGGGAGTTTGAGAGTGTTACTGGTTTTTATAGCCTTGGCAGTTTCATTCTCTGCCAATGATTTTCCACACAAAACCAGCAAACTGCAGTCCAAAGCTGATTAAAAACGGAGGAACAACAATTTCACTTTCAATATTCAGGCTTTACACGATGAAATTGTTAAGTGACAAGCGAGTTAGTTAACTGATACATTAAGCCTTAAACTTAAACTACCAAAACCCTTGAAGACCGAACCTGAAGACGCCATGAACGAAGATGTAGAAAAGCGGTGGTTGTAGAGCCTTCTTGTGGCGGCTGATAGAAACGACGCTGTCCACGAAGGGTTACGCAACAGCATCAACCTTTCTTCTGATTTTAAAAAGCGATACCCAAGTCGGAAAAAGCAAGGTGGTTCCTCTTCTATGACCGGTTCCTAATACATGGTTTTATTTTTTGCATTTCAATCATCAAAAGTTACGAAAATTGCAATAATCCAACAATTTCCCATTTCAGGCCTTCTGAAATGGTAAAAAGTTGGCTGTTAGGAGCAATGTTCCCTCTATTACTGGATAAAATTCGTCAGATTGTTCTGAATTTTATAAATATTTGTAGCTTTCTTAAGACTGTAAAAAATAATAATGTAAAAAATAATAATGAAATTATATATATATATATATATATATATATATATATATATATATATAATATAGAAAAGATAATATCACTTTTTCTTGTAGTAGTGTACGTAGTTTTAAGTATTCCAATTCTATATATTTTTTCAAATAATAATCTCTTATTATATTAGTAAATTAGTGAAAGATGAAAGGTAATATTAGTTGGCATTTATTACCCTTAAATACTTTGAAATTCTTATAATCTTAATTTTTTAAGTTGACTGACTAAATAATATGAAATATTTTAAATCTATTAGTTTATGTAATGACAAAAGAAACTAAAGTTTAACTTAAATCATATCTAAATAAGTTTAGTAAACATTTTTAAAAGAGTTTTATTTTAGGAAGCAGTATAATGGATAATTAACTTCTATAGTATGAAGTTATTCACTACATCCACAAGGTCAGTACATGAGATAATTAAATTCTATAATATGAAGTTATTTGTTACATATACAATATTTAAAGAAAATAATTATTGCTGTTATTAAGGTTGACTTTAACATAACAAGTTAGGATAGAATAAATTGAAATTTCTTTTAGAGAATCCTATCAAATTTGCTTTACAATAGAATAATAGCAAGTTTAACTATGTGAGGTGTTATGCTAGGATGCAAAATTATTTATTATTTAAAATAAATTAAAACCTGAGAATTTCTTTTTCGAATGGCCTAAGACAATGACATCTTATCCCTACTTACATAACTCTTATATATTATGCATAAATCATCATTTTAAGAATATATATTAACAAGGTATTACGGGGATCTCCTTTCACCCATAATCTTTTTTTACTATTTTGTGGAATTTTTTAAAAATAATTACTTTTAATCTGGACAACTCGGAATGACTTTGGCAATTAATTAAGTTTGAAAAATAATCTTCAAAAATCTATACTTATATGCTCAAAGGGGCTTTCTCTAGAATAGACTATAAAAATAATACAGGTAGGAATTTAGGTTACGAATAGTTATTCTAAAGAGTCAATGGAAATGGAAATTATTATAAGTAATATATATTGTATTTGCCTTATAAACTCTTTTATAGTATCAATCCTAGTTATGCAAACATTTTAGTTTTCAAATGTTGTTCATCGATGTATAATTAATTAGTATGTCTATTCAACGTAGTTTAATAATGTGACTAACAAAAATAATAATGTGGTAAGATGGGAAGAAGTAATAAAAGTAAGACATATTCGAGGATTGAGTGCTAAAGATATTTTAAACAATTGTTCTTACCGGGTTTGGATTCTGGTTCGGTAAGATACGTGGCAGAATCTTAAGGATGTCTTTGCAAGGTAGGTTGGTCTAGATAAAGGAAGATCCACCTGCAAAAAACTATTTCATATTTAAGTAAGTAAGAGCTTAGGAATATATTTAGAGGATAAGTAGAAGTATGAAGAATGTTTCTGTGTGTGTACTTTCTGGTCGAGCTCCTTATATGGAGCTAAGGAGCTAGGAGAATATGGTTGTTGTGCTTGAGCATCTTAGAAATAATGGTGAAAAACTATCTCATTCACAACAGTTATATGCATTGAATAACTATTATTAGTGAAAACTGTTGAGTTAACATCATATCTCTCTTATTGTAAGTAAAAGTCCTGAGTTCAGGTCCTACTATGTGATGAGTATATTTTTAGTGCAAAAGTGAATAAGTCATTACGATGGATCAATTCAAAGATGATTTCAGACCCAAACGACATGTAGTCAATCATTTTAAACTGAGTTGATACAAGTGTGTCACAATCGCGAAATCGCAACAGAACGACAACCAAAATCTTTTAAAAAAATAAATAAAGTTTAGATAGGAGTCACCACCATAATTTACTAAGGAAAACTATGAAAAAGCTAAAAAAGAAATGGTCTGTGAAACCCCGTTTGAATTCAGGAGTTGGTTATATGTGAAGAAGGTATTAACACCCCACACATTCGCCTTAAGACGATTCCCTTTCCCTTTAATTAGATGTGCAAAACCAATATCCTTTAACAAATTTTTATTAGGAATAAAATTTGTAATTATCAAGTAAGCATGAGACTTAACAAGAGAATCAAACTTTTATTAGGAATGAAAGTTTTAATTATCAAGAACATCTAAGACTTAACATAATAATTAAATTTTATTTAAGTTTAGATGGATGAAAACCTTAATTATCAAACAAGTCAAAGACTTTACATAATGATTAATGTTACAAAAATATATAAAAACTTTTAATTATCAAGTAAGTTCGAGACTTAATACGATAATCACATTTTATTTAAAATTTTATATGAATGAAAAGCTTAATTATTAAACAAGTCAAAAACTTGACATAATAATTAGTGATTTCAAAAATGTGTGAAAATTTTAATTATTAAAATAATCTAATTTTAAACGTTAAACGAAAGAAAACTGTAATTATTAAATAAGTTCAAGATTTATCATGATAATTAATAACTTTTAAAAATTTGTAATTTAGTATGTGTATGAAAACGTGGATATCAAATGCCACAAAAGTAACATAAAATATAAAAAGTAATATAAAAATCCACCGAAATACATAAACTATATGTTAATCAAAGAAAGAAAATGTACAAATAAGAACTCACCCATTGTGCAATCGATCGCTCCACACAAGCATCAATTGTAATGTCAAATGATAATTATGAATACTAATTTTAATCGCCCCTGTACTAATTTAGTATATAAATACCTTATCATTCCAAGACAAGTTTTACATAAGTAAATGTAACAAGAATGAGATCAAAATAAAACTCACATGTCAAATGGTCGCCAACATCTAATCATATAAATATACTTTATAGGTTCCAACATAAACACTTGGCGCAACACCTTACAACCATGGTGCTAGTATAACCATCTTCCAAAATATATATATATATATATATATATATATATATATATATATATATATATATATATATATCCAATTAGGATATTTCAAACAATCTAGTTCATCTTCAAAGAATTATCTAAGTTGGACTCTTGTGGACTTTATACGGCCCTACCAACACATATCCTTAATATCTTCGAAGATATTGACATCCCTCATCATTTTACAAATATTTTGGAATCTTAAAATTAATGCGCAAAAACCTGAGAGTACAAAATATAAAAATGTACTAAAATAAAAAATAAATATTTTATTTATACAAAATATAAAATCTCAAAATATTTTATTATAAATATTTATACAATGTCCCCTCAATCTCAACAAAAACTCCACCATTGGTTTTCAAAGAAAATTCTTAAGACATTTATACAAAATATTTAACTTACAGATAAATTATCAACTAAGTAATATTTAAGTTTAATTACTTATGATTCCAAAATTTTAAAATAATATCAATTTTTAAGTTTGTCTCAATTTAGTATCCAACACCTAGGTAGAGTTGGAAGTGCTATTTTCTATTACACTTTTTCTTGTTTGTTTCAGAATTATTTTACGCCTTTCATTGGCTGAAATTTTGTTCTTATCTTGGCTGAAATTTCTTTGGACCTCCAGCATGAAATCTAAATGAAAAAAAATTAAATCTTGATTTAGGCTTCCAATAAAAAATCCGAAAAAAAAAGTGGCTAGGGAGTAAGTCTATTGGTTCGCAGGTCAAAATGAATGCATTAACTCTTCACTTGGTGGGTCAGTCCAAACTAATCTAGTTTAGATGGGTCAAAATCGAGTCGAATCAAAATAGTCTAATCCATTTTCATACTCTTATTTATGATTTTCAACTAAGGAATTATTTATTTATATATATATATATATATATATATATATATATATATATAAATTTTTATCTTATGATTACAAAAATAAAAATTAATTATTTTAATTTGTATTAAAATAAAATTTGTTATTAAATTTATAAAAAATATATATTCTTAAAAATAATTATAAAAAGTAGATGTAAAATTTAAAAGATAAATAACTTATATTAATAAAAATAAAACCAATAATAAAATATGGAAAAAAATAGTTAAGTAATTTATTTATATTTAGGTACAGATTATATCCATAGGATAGAACATGAACTACTACATGTCAATTGTAGTCAATAAACCTTCATACAATTTCAATCTTATTGCATAACCATTAAAAAAATCTTTAGACTACTTTTGTTAAATTAAATGTTAAAAGAACATGACTTTTGCAAATTGTGTCAAAATAAGGACCAGTTAGCAGTTTTGGAAACTTAACAAAGGTTACCCGCGGAACGAGTTGCAGGTGATGAATAACCCGAACCCACTAAAACCAAAGGGAGAGGGAAACGAAGAGCGCAGAGGAACCGTCCTTCCACATAGCAATGGAGAATTTGCAAAGTGCTCTTAAAGATTATAGCTTATCAGTTTCCACCGTCCCAGAAAAGGGTCGTTCTCTCTTCGCTACAAGGGATTTCTATCCAGGTATCTCACTCTGGTTCCAACTATTTTTCTCGCTTCATTCGTTACTTGTTTGTAAGTTGAATGAGTTTAATCAATGTTAAATGCGCCTCTGATGTTGCAGGGAATGTGATTATAGGCCAAGAACCTTACGTTTGTGTTCCAAACAACTCCTCACTTTCCACCCCCAAAAGGTGCGATGGATGTTTCACTACATCTAATGTCCTTAGAAGGTGCTCACGTTGCCATGTTGCATACTATTGCGGAACCGCATGTCAGGTCTTATCTTCTCATCACCTCTTCCCCTTTCTTTGATAGATTCAGTTCCGACGAAGTTTGAGTCTAAATATTGCTAATGGGGTTAATATGTTCATTTGGTCTATCAGTGTAACTTTTGTTGTGTTTCTTAATGCTGTTCAGAGGTCAGAGTGGAAGCTACATCGTCTTGAGTGTGAGGTTCTCTCAAGGCTTGACAAGGACAAGAGAGAATCTGTCACACCATCCATACGGTTGATGGTGAGACTTTATCTACGGAGGAAGTTGCAAGATGATAAGGTATATAAAAAGTTAATGTTTGAGTAATGTATTGGTGCAGGAAAGTCAGAGCTGCTTCTTACATTATGAAATTTAAACCTTACCTCATTTTCTGGTTGTATGGAATATGTTTAGGAAGTCAATACAAACATTTATTAATGCAATGTTATAACTGTGAAGTCTTTAACTGAGCTAAATGACTTGTATGGTTCATGTAGTCAGCCTCTCCTAATGGGTCAGGCTTATGTCCTGGTTGTTATTACCAAAATGCAAATCTTATCGTTTTCAGTTAATTAAATGCTGAGAGATGCAAAACCTATTTTCTTTTGATATTTCCGAAGACCGTGAAATTTTCTGTGTGTATATATATACCTGTCATTAACTTGTATTCTGGATATATGTTTGGTGCTCTTGTATTCTCCCTGGAAATGGAGTCCTTAGTTATTGACTGTGTTATTGATTTAGCATTAGCAATCACATTAGCTAATGTTACAATCCCAGAAGATTAACGTGGATGAAGTTAGTTCAAATATGACTGGACCTTCTTTATTAGATACCAAACAGTAATTATGGACTGTTGTGCTTTATACAGAATATTGGTAGAATGTTAATATTCTTCGCTGGCTGTTCTGTTGAATACTTAACTTCCTGTTTCTTTCATAATTTCTATGTTCAGCTGCACTCACATATGACTTTTTAAACTTGCCTTTGATGACTTATCCTTAAAATTCTTTTTTGTGGCTATGAAATATTTCTCCCGTTTATTCAGAAAGATTTTTTCAACCACTATTCAACATTGACCAACTGTAAGAGAGAAATTTATTATTCGTTCTATTGCTAGGTCATCCAAAGCACTGCTATGGACAACTACAACTTGGTGGAGGCATTAGTGGCTCGTATCCTTTTTATTACTATTTTTACCGAAAATGTATTGATATGAATTTAGTATTTTCTCCATTTTCTTACTTTTCATTATGGTTGTTCTTTTTAACATTCACTTTCATGAAGACATGTCTGATATCACAGAGGAGCAGCTGGTGCTTTATGCACAGATGGCTAATCTTGTATATTCCATATTGCAATGGCCAGAAATCAATATAAAAGAGATTGCAGAAAATTTTTCTAAGGTATTATGATGCTCCTATACCTTAATCATTTGAGATAATTATTATAAATTGTTCTCATTTAAAATCACAAGCAGCACTCTCCATGACAAAAAAAAAAGGTTATGTTCATGTGGATGTTGACCTACTTGTTTTAGACATAAGATCCTGTTTATGTGAATTTGACTCTGATGATGCCATTCTAAGCTCAGATCCTTCTAATCCTGCAGTTTGCATGTAATGCTCATACTATTTGTGACAGCGAGTTAAGACCTGTGGGAACAGGATTGTATCCCGTAATTTCCATTATCAATCATAGGTAACCACTTATTCTACTTACCCGATATATGTATCTATTATCCTATTTGTTGGTAGTGTTCTAATCTTGGTTTTACCATATAGTTGTTTGCCCAATTCTGTGTTGGTTTTTGAGGGAAGGTCAGCATTGGTACGTGCTGTGCAACATATACCCGCAGGTACTGAGGTAAGTGTTTCTTTTTTAATTATAAGTCAATTATAATTTGCAATACTTAGTTCATTGGTATGTAGAGCAAGAAATGTCATTTGAGTATTATTTATAAAAACTCAAAACAAGCTTGGGCAGAAAATTGGGATTTTAAGCATATTTTGTTTCACATGTCCTTTAGCCTTTTATGTATTTATATGAATATAAACTTCATTCTTAGCTTAATATATTTTCTTTATTTCATCTCATTGTTCTTTAAGTTGTGTCCACTTTTAACTTGATTTTTTTTGGATAACTACATTTTGACTGTAGATGATGTAAATAGAAGCCAAACTATCGTTGGCACAATTGTTATTTCTAGTAATCCATTGAAAATTTAAGATATGTGGCTTTTCTATGTTAATTAATACTAAAAATCAAAACTCATGCAGTCGTTTTTTGAAGGAAAACTAGGCACCTTTAATTTAAGAGTAGTTTAGTGTTTCAAGATTTTTATGTAGGTGTTGTATCAATAAGATTGTCAGTTCAAATCATAGATACAAATGAATGTGTGCATTTAAATAAATGGTTGATTTTAATTGTTTTGATAAATGGTAGATTCAAATGGTTAATGATGATAAATTCAACCTAAATATGGGTAAAGTCAAAATCGTTGTCAAACTTTAGGTACCACTTTTGGCCCCAAATCCCAATTGTTTGTTGAATCACCTTTGGCTTGCTTGAACATCAGACAACTTTGCCTTGACACTGCTTCCTGTTTTAATTTGTTACATTTACCACTATTTTATCTTGTGCAGAAATGGCACCTACTTAACTTCACAGTTCTTAATTGTTTCCACAGTGAAGCCGCTGTTCCATGTTTTGTACTCTCTAATTCTGCTATGTTTTCTGGACTAGAACATACATTTCTCCAATGGACTTGATTGACAATTGCACCTTTTGTTTTTATCTTAGAAACTTTTTCGATGGGGTAGATGTCATGTCATATCCACTAGATGATGATAGTGTCAATTTAAAATTACTTGAAGATGTTGCATAATATCTTCATTCTTTTCCAGATCTTGTTCAATACAATTTTCTGTGTTTTTTAAGGTACTGATAAGTTATATAGAGACTGCTGGAAGCACAATAACTCGACAGAAGGCTCTCAAAGAGCAGTATCTATTCACTTGTACATGTCCCCGCTGTTCTAAAATGGTACTTGTTATATTAATCTGGGATATTTTTTTTAGGCTTTCATGGCTTATTACATTTCCATAAAATTGACATGCTTTCATTAGCTAATTCAGTCTCGTTAGTTTTGAAGGGCCAGAAAGATGATATACAAGAAAGTGCAATTTTAGAAGGATATAGATGCAAAAATGAAAAATGTGGTGGTTTCTTGCTTCGAACAACCGGTAGGTAACCTGTGGCTGTAATAAATGTTCAAGTTGCTGGAGGGGAACATTATAATGTTTTACTGACTATTGATTTTGAAATCTGATGGTACATTTGTACATCCTCCCCTTTATGAACAAGACTGAGATCAAAGATAGACAACCAACCTTTCAGGTGCTTTTATGTCTTTCTTATGATGACCTTGTTTTGTTTTTTATCTGCTAAAATTGAAGATGGGAAAGGATTTCAATGCCAAGGTTGCCAACTAGTTATGGGCAAGGAGGAGATAAAGGAAATTATAACTGAAATTGAATTGCTATCTGAAGAAGCAGCTTCTAAGTCTTCTTTCTCTTGCAGTATCCTTTAATGTTTCTATTAAAATATATATATAATTGCAGTAGCTATTGCCTAAACTTTTCTCCTTTTGTATTCAAATCTTCTGTTCTTTCTCTTTCTCTCCCTTGTGGTGGTCTTGATCCATGTGCACATAAAATGGATTCCTAGTTAATGTTCACGAAGTCAAATCCTTGACTTTATATAGGTTATCAAGAAGTTATTTCCATTTATAAAAGAATTGAGAAACTGCAAACAAAGCTCTATCATCCTTTCTCAATTAGTTTGATGCAAACTCGAGAGAAGATTTTGAAGGTAAGCTCCTCCTTGTTGTTCTTATCTACTCTACTCTTATTCCTTTATTAATATATCTTGCTCGATGATATTGATTATCAAGCTCAACTTTGCCATTCATGCTTTAATTAGCACAATTCTTATGGAGATTTCTTCAGTGAATGCTGATCTTATTTTCAACTTATCAGTAGAAACAAATTCTCTTGCTCTTTGGTGGTCATAAATTATATTACACACTAGTCAATTAATATGGATTGATATGATTTATATTCTGTTTTGGATGACGCTGCAAATAGTATACCACAGGTCTTCATGACAAAGGGAGCCTGCCTCCTTCATGTATATCCAAAGTTTGCTTGACTGATCTAATTTCTTTATATTAGTAGACTCATTTAATAATTTATTAATTAAAACCTATGCCTGTCTTGTGCTTTTTTTTTTTTTATCATTGCATGAGGAGCATGTTTCCACATGAAAAAATGAAGACTGGTCTGAAGCTATAGTCCATTGAAGCAATACTTTATGTTTGAACTCCAAATAATAGATCTAAAATATGACAGTTTTTTGTCTGCAGTCATTAATGGAGCTGGAACACTGGACTGAAGCTTTAGCATATTGCAAATTGACCATTCCATTCTATGAAAGTATGTTATACCAAACTCGGTGGATTCACAGTAAATGACATAATAATGAGATTCTGTAGCATTGATTTTTTCAGTAGTTTCTGTCGTTTTCAAAGTTGTATACGTTGCTCTTCAGTTTTTTTTTTTTTTTTTTTTTTTATTCCGGGTTGAATGAAAAGAAAAAGAATATTCTTACTTATTGTTAACAATAGTGACACATGGTACTCTGGAAGCAAAGCAAATAAAATCAAGGTTGTAATTTAGATGTTAACTAAACTCCCTAGTACATTTTAATTTCATCAAGTCATCATGTTCTGTTTGCTAATACTAATATCCATTTCCTGGTAAATTTACTTTACTGCAGAAGTGTATCCATCTGTTCACCCTCTGCTTGGATTGCAATATTATACTTGTGGGAAACTAGAATGGTAAGCATCTCTTATCTGTTCAACTAAGGTTTTTGTTAAATTCTTTTCCTTGGTGAAAACATTTGTGTAAATAGTTTTTGTGAAAATTGAAATTTTACTTAGGATGCGGATCAAAAAATTGTCATTAAATCGTAAGGCTCTACTAAAAGTGTAAAACTATACTTAAACTTATACATATTCATACAAAATGATGGAAACAAGGAAAATAACCTCTGAATCACATCAATCAATGAAATACGAAAATTCATAAGCTTATGTACACAACCCATAATTAGCCACAGTTTTTTGTAAGAAATATAAGTTCATAACAAAGCACTATAAAGTCTAATTCTGTGAAATGCTAGAAAATATCTAGTGTCCAACCCTTCCTAGACAACTAGTCTGCTATATGCTACCCCAATCAGGATGATCATCCGGGAGCTTCAAAGTACAAACCCAACATAAGAATGCACACCAAAGAGAAATTGAAGCTGCAAAGTGTCCAACTCTTGAATTACTGTATCGGGCATGAAAAATCCAAAGAAATTTCCTCTGTTGGCTTTCTTAGAGTTACACTTAATTTTACTAGCAGCCACCTTCTATCAACTTTTTGTGTTTAAATTTTCTTGTCCATTTTTAGAGGTTTTAGGTTGGAATGTTCATCGAAAAGGTTTTTTTAGAGATTTTATGTTGGAATTGTCTTGAGTGGATAACGAATCTCTAGAAAACGATTCCTTAAGTATTGATTGGATGTGATCTATATAGCCAAGGCCCAAGGATGCTTGTGAGTTTTGATTATATTCAAATCAATCTATTGCTTTTATCGAAGGAGACGTTTTAACCACTAATATTATGACTGTTGTAAATACACGTTATTTGTAATGTTGAATTGAATTTTTCATCTAGTTTGAAAGAACAGCAGGAGCTAGTTTAAATATCTACTACAGATTTTGTTTTGAAATTTAGAACTACATTGTTTTGAAATAGGTATTTGGGAGAGACAGAGGAAGCTGTTAAATCACTGACGAAGGCAGTGGATATACTACGGATTACTCATGGCACAAATACACCTTTCATGAAGGACCTTTTGATGAAGTTGGAAGAAGCCCGTGCTGAAGCCTCTTACAAGTTCTCCTCCATACACTACTAGAATAACAACTGAATCTTACCAAAGACATGGATGCCGTGCTTTCCTGTATTCCAGTATTAATATTGAGCTGGAGGAAATTTTTGCACTATTTACCTTCTAATGGAATGTTAATTTTGTATGTTGGGATAGTGATGCAATTTGGATCTAGCGCTGGATTAGGGGTTGCAACAACGGTGAAAAAATGTTTTCCATTTTCTTCTCTTATTTTGTTTATGTTAACTACGTGACCACTTGCTTGGTAAACATCATCCTACTTGAACTTTCACACTAACCTAATCTTTGGCTTGTCACCTGATCTTTTAACAGAGCTTCTCTAACTACGATACAAAAGGCATAAAAATATGGTAAGTACCAAAATTATAAATGTATAGATATTTAAAGCCCATTTCCTGTTAGCAACAACAAATTGGAAAGGTCGTGGGAAAAATAAGATGTTTTTTTCCTTCTGAACAACCGTATTAAATCTTCCATATTTTAGGAATCCAATTTCACAAATTCCGTGTACTATTTTTTTTCCCAAAGTGCATTCATCTGTAGGACCAATACAAGTTTTTAACAAAATCTATACTCAATTCATTAATTTGGCGCTTCAGGAACACCTCACAAAATTTATACATGTCCTGTCCTAAATTCACTTGCTACACATTTTAACCCACTCTGAATATTAGGAAATACATACAATGCAACCTAGAACACTACCAACCCACGAAAAGTCGAAGAAAATTACATCGGAGAAAATACAAGACTTCTTCACACCTGCACTTTGGGAAGGAAGATACAAGGAAAGAGAGAAAGCAATGAATAGGGGTGTAAGGTGAGAAGAAAAGTAGAGTATGGAAAAACCGGAATTGGAGAAAAATAACTAAGAGACCAAAAGAATTAAACACCCACTGACCATCTCCCTAGCTTCCCTCATTACCTACTTGTTTCCAGTATTTCTCAAACGTTCATGCAGCTGAATACACAGATCTGACATTTGGGACAGCAGTTTTAGTTGTTGATCTCGTGAATTTAGTGAGTCGGTTGTTTTGTCAACTGGATCACTTAGAAGCTGTTGGAGCTGACTACACAGTTGAGATACCTCTGGGTCATATGTACAAGTTTCAGAAATATGTTGTAGCAATTTACAGCTACTATTATCTTGGGGCAAAGATGGATGAGATGGTATAGGAGGAACAAGAAAGGGATGTTCCAGTAGCTGAGGTATTCTCCACCTTTGATTGCGGTCCCATGTTAAACACCTCATCATAAGATCCAAAAGCCAAGGGTTTGAAACTGGTTCATACGTAATTTCATGATTTGGATCTGTTATGACCTTGAATTTGGCCCAAAATGTCTTGTAATCAGAAAAAGGTGTTCTCCCATATACCATTTGATAAAGAATGCAACCCAGGGACCAGATATCTGATGACCGGCCACACTTTATGATGTTTCCATTGCCATCAGTCTCATTACACATAAATGCCTCTGGAGACATGTAACTTAGTGTACCCACCTATATGAATTTAACACAGTATAAGTACAAATATAATTTTTATAGTTAGCTTGACACCACCTTAAAATTGGGATAAAAGTTCAAAAGAATTCGTAAAATCTGTTTTTTACATCACTTATAATGCAATAATGCACACCATTTAACAATGCAAGATAGACCTGCATAATGAAGAAAACTAAAGCCTCAAGGTATGCATCTCAACATGTCCAAGTGGATCAAAAGTAGAGAAAGAGGTGGAAATAAGCATCACCTGTGAATCCCGTTGGATGTTCGTTGTGTCATTCATTATTGCTTTGGCTATACCAAAATCAATTAATTTTAGGGATCCTTTGACAAGAAGGAAGTTGGCTGGCTTCAAGTCAGAGTGCACAATACGTTCCTCATGAATAGTGTTGACAGCTAGAAGAATTTGCTGCAAAAGGTGTCAAAAGAATAGCCTAAGCTAATTTACATCAACAGATATAAAAATAAAAAAATAAAAAAATTCCAACTTCCACGGAAGGAAATTGATGAGTAAAAGAACAAGCAGTCCATAATCATAAATGGCAAGAACAGGTAACAAGTTTGAAAGAACATCATTTCAAATCTATGATGTAAAATTTACAAGGATACATAGTAGATTTTGAAACCTGCCAATAAAATCGAAGCCAGTTCTCATCTATGGTCCGGTGGCTTCTATCCAGTTCCTTCCACTTCTGAGACAACATGTGAGCCAAATCAATTTCTCCATATTCAAGGACCATGTATATACATCCATCATCCTTGACCCGGCCATCTTTATTACTTAAAGAGCCTTTCATAACTTCCTCAAGCAATGCCTTGTCTGTCACCTAATCACAAAACTGACTGATTGAATAAAAGTAAAATACACCAGGACATAAGTAAATAAAACATTTTCCATACACTGCAAACACAAAAATCAGCTCAAAAGAAAATTATTTTATCTTTACATAACCCAAGAGCACAAAAAATGAAGAGATATGAAGCAGAAATAGCTAAAAGCTAGAACAGTAAAGTATCCTGTCAGAAAAATTTCATTGACGAAGTACCTCATAATCTATGAGTTGTATGATATTATCCTTTCCCTTCAGCCTATTGAGATACTCAATCTCTTGACAAAACCCAAATGCAGTAGCATAATCACGACCCTTGAGCTTGATCTTTTTAAGGGCATATATCCTACAGTCTGATGAAATCACTTTGTGTACCTCACTGCTTCCACCACTACCTATCTTGCCAAGACGTTGATAAAGCTTTCCATTAACTTTAAAAAACAAATCAGGGTCATAAGTCCTCTTACGGGGAGCTGATGCACCTTTACTAGCAATCTTCTCTCGCTTTTCTACCTTAGAAGACTCCAACTTCACATCTGAAGATGTGATTGTGGATGTGGGAAGTAGTGCCTGCGGTTGTATAGTGGCAACATCCACAGCCTCTTTCCCTTTACCATCATCCCAAGTATATTTAGAATTGCCAGATTCTTTCAAAACCCCCCCCTGTTGCTCCGTAGATCGATGGCTCTCTTTAGACGTCAATTCTGCATCACCAACACCAAGACAAGAAGCCTGCACTTCAGCTTCTGCTCCCCGATCCACCAACATTCTGTTGGTTTCCTTTTGGAAAATATTTTCTGATTTCACAACCCCACCTTCAGTTACAGGACGAGGATTAGCATTAACCTCCCCAAAAGGCTCAGCAGTCAGATTTGAGCCACCATCTAGATGCGAATGAGAATATCGTGTTGTTGAATTTAGCATAGGTGCCGAAGCTGAATGAACTGAGGTGGTTGTAGCAAATGAAGGTCCCAAAACCGAAGACTGGGTAGCTGGCTGACTCAAAAAGCTACTGAATTGCTGCAAATGATCCTGAGTAACCACACTTCTCTTTGGCAACAGGGAACTCACTCCACTATCACATCTCAAACTCGCGTCAAAGCCAGCCTGCTGAACATCCTCCTTCTGGTTGCATCCAAGCAATGATGATGATGACGACGATGCTTCAATTTGGTTGCCTTCAACCCACTCCATTTCTGCGAATCCAAGCGAACCCATGTGAGACGATAAATTCTCCAACTCAGTGGTGGCCTTAGCATCTGTAAAAAATAAATATCGCAGCAAATAACAGTGACGTATTCAAAATACACGAGGAACATTATATAACAATATTTTACCCTGCGCAGTAGAATTCGTGTGAACTGAAAATTGAACTTTCTTCTGAACGTCTAGGTTTTGGGAAGGGACGACGGTGTTGAGTGAGACCTTGGAAGAAGCTTCTTCTTGAGAATTGGTGGGGTCGGAGGGAGTGTTAGATAGGTTTCGTTGTGGAAGTAGCGTGCGCCTTGGCCTTATGCTATTGGACTGCATTGAACCTGGAAAGGAGAAACCCTAGAAATGAGATTTGAAATGAATTGAATGAGTGAGTGCGGAGTGAACGGAGATTACGAACCGAGTGGACGGTGTCGTTTCAAGGCGGCTTGAACGTGGCGGAGGAAGTCCGGGGAGGAGGAATCCGGGTTAGGCTTCCCATCCATGGAGCAGTCTCCACCGCATTTCTATTCGCTTCTCCCTTCAATTCCGAAACGACACCCATTGAATTGAAATTCAATTTTTCCTTTCGCGCTCCTCCTTCTCCTCCATGGGCCTGCTAAACCCAGCGCCTTTTTGGGCTTGTTACTAACATACAAAATTGGGCCTGCTCAAAGTCCAATCACTACTGCGTTGGGGTGAACTTTGGGGGTTTCTCCATGCACCCCATTGGTTTCTCCTGTACCTCCCAGAAGTTTTTTAATTTTTACTTTGCCCTCCAAAGTAAAAGTAAATAGTAAATTTTCTCTCTCCTCTATTTAATACATCAAGTACCCTTGCACTCCCAATTTCAAATTTGACCTAGTCCCTTTTTGTGCGGTAGTAGCCCTCTTTTTTCCACATCCACCATTTTATCTTGTTTGTTCTCTTCATATTTTATCTTTTCTCCACATCATTCTACTATTCTTTTTTTTTTTCAAAAAAAACTATTACAGATGTCGACATCTGGTTCATGTGTTTTGAAATAATGTTACGGATGTGGATTTGATAACTCAACCACTATGGATGTCGATATCCGATTTAGAATTTTGAATTACGGATGTGATTTGCTATCTCAACAATTACGAATGTCGACATCCGATTTATACTTTTTAGTTGCGAATGTGAACATCCGATTCAAGCATTTTGAATGACTGATTTTGGATGTCATATTTGAGTTGCATTATTGCGGATGTCGACAAAAAGGGATTGAGTCAAGTTTGAAATTGGGGTTGCAGGGGTGGTTGATGTATTAAATAGAGGAGAGAGAAAATGTACTATTTACTTTTACTATTACTATGGAGAACAAAGTAGGAACTAAAAAAACTTTTTAGGGGTACCGAAGAAAGCATTTGAGGTGCAGGAAGAAGCCCATGAACTTTATATCAGGTGTCAGGTTTATTGGACAATGGTCTCGACCAATAAAAGTTTTTACTTCTTGCACCCTCACAATTTATTTGTGCACATCCCAAATTTTAAAAATGACCTTCTTTTATCATTTATTAAATGATCTTCAAAGGTTGAAATACTTTTTTGGTCATAATTTTCATCAAATTTTTATCAATCTTTTCTTTTGTGCTCAAATAGTTCTCAAGTTTCAAATTTTGTTCAATTTGATCTTTTTTACTAATATCGTTTAAATTATTAATAGTAATAAACAGTGTTTGTCACATGTTCAATTCATGTTTTTTTTTAATTTAGTCTTAAATTTGTTATTTTTATTGAATTTAGTCTCAATCCTGTTTAAAATTGAGCAATTTGTACCTTTTCGAAATTGGTACCAAATTTAATTTTTATATAAAATTTATAATGATGTGAATTTTAATATATTTAATAAAAAAATATGAGTTTTAATACAAAAATTAAATTTGGTCTCAATTTGGAGAAGGACAAAATTGATTCATATTAATAAAAAAATAGGACTAAATTGAAAAAAATAACGAATATAGAAACTAAATTGAATATAAAAATTGACTCTAACACGTGGCATGTTGCTAGGTTGACATGTGGACATTTAAAAAAAATTAAAAAAATTAAAAGACCACAAAGTGACATGTGATCGTCACGGTTCATTATCGTTAATGATTTAAACGATATAATCATAAAGGATCAAATTGAACAAAAATTGACAAAAAATTGAAACATATTTGAGCATAAAAATAAAATTAAGACTGATTTGGCATAACTTACAAAAATTAGGACCAAAAAGATATTTTAACCATTTGAAAATTACATATTTCAAAAATTTGTTGGAACAAGTTTTCTGGAATAGGATTTTTATAACAAACCTTTCTAAATGCATAAAATTTATCTATAACAATATATAAAGGAGATTCTCCTTTTTGTATCCACATTTCAAAATACTAATTTTACCCTTTAAATATAATAATTTATTAAATTTTTAAAAATTTACCGTTATTTCTACAAATTTCTTATAAAATCGGATGTTTCTACTTCTTCTCTTTTTGGTTAATTATCAATAATTATTATTTCCTAAACCCTAAACCCTAAATACACAGGTGCGATAGCGCCTGTGTTTACGCTAGTAACAATAAAGGGGATTCCTCTTTTTGTGTCCATATTTCATAATACCCGTTTTACCCTTAATTATTTAAAAATTAATTATTTTATAAATAATTTACTTTTAATCATTTTTTCTACAAATCTCTTTTGTCTTAAATCATTATTTAAATTTTCTTTTTACATATCTTTTTTTTAATTTTATATTTAAAATAACTATTTTAAAAATTATATATTTATTATTGATCTTAATTTAAATTTTTTAAAAATAAGAAAATGAGAATACACATTGTGCGACAACACTTTGTGTTCGCTAGTGTTTATAGGAATGTTAAATGATTTTGGAAGAATTTTCCCAAACACAATGTATTTGGAAAAATAAAATCGGAGTGAGTTTTTTTTCCACGTTTTCTCTCTACTTCCTCTCTTCTTATTTCTTTGTACCAGCATTAATAATGGAAACGGTGGTGAAAACGACAATAGCTGTGATATAATGATAAAAGCTATTTTAGTATTTTTATTTTCAATCAGTGTAGGTATAGTTAGTAATTGTGGAGTACAAGAGACAATAGCCCGAACAGAAACATGAATCTGCTTGGTGCATGTGTAGCAATTAAGAAAGTAGCTGGGATGAAGCATATTTTTAAAATCACATACATTATTTCGATTGCATATAAGAAATCATGATTTTGTTTAGTTCAAAATCATAGTTTCAAAATTATTATTTACATTCAAATCCATTGTGACAAAATATTCCATTGTCGTTTTTTTAATGAAACCATTCAGTTAAAATATACAATGAAAAATATATCTTATCACATTCGTATCTTAAAAGAAGAAATTTTTAGAATATGGAATGTCAATTAATCTCTCTATTTCGTTCAACATATATAACTGTTTTCATTGCTCTCATATAGCGAATTCAGATTCCGAGTAAGGATGTCAAAAAAATTTATATTTATTAGATAAAATTTACAACGGACGGGCTAGAAATGAATATTGTGAATGATTATCCTCTATACTTTAATTTAAATTAAAAAAAATAAAAGTAAATTTTTAAAATATTAACACAATAATTTTGAATGAATTATTTTTTATCGATTGGTTTAAAAAATCTTCATTTATTTGTGAACTGTCATTCAATGGTTAAATGAGTTATTTGTACTTTATTTAAAATTTATGAATATTATGCATTGTATTTTTATTTGAATTTATGGTTAAAATACGTTGTTAAATACTTAATTTTACTTTTATAAATATCTATGAATACTTATAGATATATGTAGATATTAAAAAATATGTTCATATCACATAACATATACCTATAAATATAGGTATAATATAGAACAAATATTATATTTGTCTCGCGAATAAGATTATTGTACTGTATGGTCCATCGGTCAGGCGGACCTTTCCGTGGGACGTTGATGTGGCAATCTCTCCCGAGTGCTTTAAGGGAGCTCGCGACCAAAACGCCCCAGGCATTCTCTGAATGAAGTCTCAGCTCTGAACATGCTAAATTGGCTACCCGTCGGTCGATCGATTTAAGCACCCCCTGCTTTCAGTTCCAATTGAACTTTGTCTCCACTCCTATGGAGACCCTCATTTATGAGGCCAGTCGACAGGCCGCACGATTCGTCGGTCGGGTGGCCAAACCAAAACCAAATCAGCATGCTGAAAGTTAATTAAAGTAAAGTAAGTCACTAATCAAGTTTAAAAAGCAATTGGGTCATGATTAAGGAACTCTAATCATAGGCCCACACCATAAACTATAATAGAGGCCTAAGGTAAGTTGGTAAGGACCTTTAACTCGCATTTATTACAACATTTATTGCTATCATCGATCGAACTTGAACTGACTTAAGCATCAAAGCCTTTTAGACAGGTACCCTGATCGCTCGATCAACCGAGCGAGAGGAGAAAAAGACATCGAACAGGAGAAAGGATCAAACGAGCTAACTCATGAGAATATCAGACAAAAGGAATTGAGGGTAATCTGAGTGTTGAAAGTAAGTGTTTGGCCCCTACACCCGAAACATTTTGGCGCCCAATATGGGGTCGAGCAGTCAATTATAGACCTTATACCCTTATGGTGACCACAAGAAACAGGACAAGAAACACAGACGGAGGAGGAATGGCCGACGACCAAACCGATACAAGAGAGATGATCAAGGCCTTGCAACAAAGGCTAGACGAGATGCAGAGGAATTATGAGGCGCAACTGCGCGTTTTACAAGAAGAAAATGTCGCTCTCAAGCAAAAGGATGATCCCATCCCCTCAACACCGACCGTGCCAGACCCGCCTAGATGAGCAGAGCACAACCAAGGATGGAAGAGGAACGACTGATGAGCCGACCTCCTCCGACGGGAGCGGAACATTCGCAACCACAGAGGGTAGAGAGGACTCTAGCCTCCAAAGGCAACACTCCCATACAATTTTTGAAAGCTCGGGAGCCAATAGAGGCGGACATCCGTCTCGTCAGGCGGTACACGCAGAAGGAAATTTCCCCTTCACCCAGTTCATCCTGCAAACCCCGTTGCCTGACCGATTTAAGGTGCTGACGTTCGACAAGTACGATGTCACGAAGAATCCTGATAATCATTTGTGAGTATTCACGCACCAGATGATGTTCCACGTTGTAAGCGACCCAATCTGGTGTCGCGTTTTCTCATCTTCCCTGACGGGGGAAGCACTCGAGTGGTTTTCCGACCTGCCGCCCAACAACATAGACTCCTTTGCCACGTTGAAGGCCAGGTTCAACATGCAATTCACGCCCCTACGTCCGACCATCTTAACAGTTGATAACCTAGTCAATATTCGCCAAGAGGATGGGAAATCCTTAAGAAGTTACCTCGACTGGTACAACTGCATGTCAGTCAAAATCAAGGATCTCAGCAACGAGATCGCCCAACATCACTTCTTTTATGGCCTGCAGTCGGGCGTCTTTGTGGACAAAATAAGCCGCAAAAAACTGAAGACGATGGAGGAGATGAGGGAGTGAGCGGCGAAGTTCATACAAATGGATGACATGCAAGACTTTCGTGTAAAGAAGAGAGAGAAGGAAGATGTGGTGGTGGAAAGGAACCCCCTGACCAATTAAGTCGATCGTCAAACTGGTCGAAAGGAAGGGCCCCAAGTTCACCACCTACATGCCGTTTATCGTTCCACGGGTGAAGATCTTACAAGAGGCTTTCAGTGCTGAAACACTTCCCCCTCCGAGAAAGAAATCGCCTCCCTCCGACGCCAACGACAGTAAGCATTATTAATACCATCGGACGATCAGTCACACCACTGAGGAGTGTCACACCCTTAGGGACAAAATTGAGGAGCTTATTCGGCATGGGCAGTTGAGGAAGTACATCAAACGGGATCGCCTCGCTCGTAGCCCAGAAAGAAAAAGGAGTCCGGTTCGGGCACACTCTCAATCAAGGAGAGACGACTGACCGAGGAGGGAGCCAGAGAGGAAAAGAGGGGAGTCATCCAGAAGGCACCATTGAAGCAAAAGCCGAAGCAGGAGCAGGGATAAGCCATTGCGAGGCTACATCAACACCATTTCCGGTGAGTTTGCCAGTGGAGGATCGAGCTCATCTGCCCGAAAGAGACACGTTCGGACGCTTAAGTCGATCCACCTGGTAGAGAAGAAAGTACGTTCCATGCCGCCTCTCACCTTCACCGACGATGAATTCAAATCTCCCAACCCAGATCATGACAATCTGATAGTAATCTCCATCAAGGTGGCAGAGTATGTGGTCGACAAAGTCCCGATGGACCAAGGAAGCTCCGCCAACATTCTATACTAGAAGACATTCCAGAGAATGAACTTGTCCGAGAATCTGATTGTCCCCTACAACGAGCAGATCGTTTGTTTCTCAGGCGAGCGGGTGGACACTCATGATTATCTAGACCTACGCACCAGAATAGGCTCAAGGCGGGACGGTCGGGAGGTAAGGATTCGATACATTTTGGTCGAAGCTAACACCTCTTACAATATTTTGCTAGGGAGGCCCTGCCTGAATGCCTTTGGAGCGATTGTCTCCACCTTCCACCTAACGATGAGATTCTGATCTGACAAGGGAACGATCTGCACCGTGCATGTCAACCAGTAGATTGCCAGGGAGTGCTTTGCGGTCGGGCTTAAGGTGGTTTCCTACAACCGCCCAAGGAAACAACATCGGTTAGAGGTCGCAATGACCGACCTCGATCCTTGAACCAACACAAAGGATCGAATGTAGCCCGAAGGTGAGACCAAGGAGCTGCTGATCGGTCAATAGCCAACATAAGTCACCAAGTTGGGAAGACAGTTAACTCCGGAGGAGGAGGCACTCTTAGCCAAAGTCATCGACCGAAACAGGTAGGTGGCGACATGCCTAGCATCCATCCTGATGTCATGTCTCACAAGCTGGCCACCTTCAAAGAAGCCCGACCGATCGCCCAAAAGAAAAGGAAGACGGGGGAAGAATGAAGACAAGCAATCGAAGAAGAATTAAAGAAACTGTTAAAGGCTGAATTCGTTCGGGAGATCAAGTACACCACCTGGCTAGCCAATGTGGTGATGGTAAAGAAATCGAGCGGAAAATGGCAAATGTGAACAGACTTCACTAATCTCAACAAGGCCTGCCCAAAGGATGCCTACCCGCTGCTGAGTATCGATCGACTCGTCGACGGAGCCTCTAGGCACAACTTTTTAAGCTTTTTGGATGCTTACTCGGGATACAACCAAATACTGATGTACGACCCTGACAGATCCAAAATGACATTCATCACTGATAAGGCCAACTATTGCTATGATGTAATGCCTTTTGACCTGAAGAACGTAGGAGCCACCTACCAGTGCCATATGGACCGTATCTTCAAAAACTAGATCGACCGATGCATGGAGGTCTACGTTGACGACATGGTGATAAAATCACAGACGGCCGACGAGCACGCCCGCGACCTCAGGGAGATCTTTCATCAGGTACGAAAATACAACATGCGGTTGAATCTGGAGAAGTGTGTTTTCGGCGTACCGGTCGGTAAGTTCCTCAGGTTCATGCTGACCGCCTGAGGAATAGAGGACAACCCTGATAAGTGCACGACCATCGTGGAGATGAAATGCTCAAAGAACCTCAAAGAGGTACAACGATTGGTTGGTCGGTTGACAACTCTGGCCCGTTTCCAATCGCGATTGGTTGGTCCGTTAACCTCAAGATAATGAAGAAACAGACGACCGATAAGTAGGACGATTAGTGCGAGAGTGCCTTCCAAGAAGTTAAGACCATGATCGCCAGCCTACCTATCATGTGCTGACTGGTCGGCGAGCTCTCCTTGCAACTATACCTCTTGGTCTTGGAGGTCACCATCATCGCAGCATTGGTACAAGAAAATCTGGAACAACGACCAATGTACTTCATAAGTCGGGTTTTGCATGATTCATAAACGAGGTACCAATTGGTGAAGAAAATAGCACTATCACTCCTCACAACCGCCCGACGACCTTGCCAGTATTTCCAGAGTCACCAGATAATCATCTGCTTCGATCATTTGATCGCCAAGATCCTCAGGAAGCCTGATCGGTCGAGCTATCCGAGTTCGGCCTGAAATACTAATCGCACGGGTCCATAAAGGGTCAGCACTTAGCAGACTTTGCCGTGGAACTACAGGATTCGGCCAACTGGCCGGAGCATGTGTGGACTCTCTTTGTTGACAGATCGTCAGACAAACGCGGCGGCGGAGTAGGAATCGTGATCGAAGGACCAGACGGTTTCTCAGTGGACCATTCATTGTTGTTTAAATTCAAGGCATCGAATAATCAAGCTCTTCAGCTGCAGCCTTGGTCCTCTGGTGCTCCTCCTTCAGCCAATCATCAGCTTCTTTCAGTTGATTGACACATTTGGAATGCTCGGCCTTCACGACATTGAGTCGATTGAACTTCGTCTTCAGGTCGGATGCAGATGACTTCACCTCTTGCAACTCCACCCGAGCTGCCGCGAACTCCTTCTCCAAGGCATCCACCATGCTTCGGTCGACCTTAGGGAACTTGGTGCACATAACAGAAAGCTTGAGGCTCAACTCCCAAATTGTTCGAACGACCTCATCTTCAGACACGTCTTTTAACATGTCCTTCACCCGAGACTCCAGGTGATAAGAAACGTCTTCTCCTGACCGGACGTCACTCCCTAGGAAGGTAGAAGACAAGGACCTAGAGGCCTGCCCACGCTTGCCCGACTTGGGCAAGCGGCCAGAGGATGGGCTCCCTTTGCTTTTATTTTTTCTCTTGGCCTTCCCTCCTTCGGCGGCTGGGATCATGGTGATAGGAGGAATTTCATGGACTTGAGGGGCAAGTCTGTCCCCTATCCCCAATGTTCCGGTCGGAGCATCATGTTCCGGTGTCAGCTCTGTGGACGAGACAGTAGGACCGATCGATCGAGTGGCTGCAGCCTCAAAAGACTCTCTAGGCTTGCAGCGTGTCTTAGCACGCGCCATAAATTCGACGTTAGAAACGGTCGTACGGGCCATGATATATGTAAACAAATAAAAAATTTAGATAAGTCAATTTACCCCCAAAATGACTGGTCGGATCATAACAACAAACCATAAACCGCTCCGGATAAATCCTGCGACCGAAGATACTGGATTAAGGGCCTTGGTGGAATCTTGTCAGGAAGACCCTTAAGGATGCCAAGGTTTGCCCGCTCGGCTGAAGTCATTCGATCTTTAGACTAGGGGCCAACGGGCGACGACATCTGCTTCCAATAAAGAGGGAACTTCGGTCGATCTTCTTCATCAAAAATGAACTTCTTCCCACGAGGCGGAATTGAGACCTTAAAAAAACCGGTTTTAAGGCCCTTGTAGGAGGCGAGGTAGAGGTCAATGAAGCTCTTGTTCGCTCCAAGGAACGACACTCACCCCTTTGTTAAAGTGGGGCGGATTTTCTTGAAATGAAGGAAGAGGGGCATGGTCGCCGTGAGACCAGCAGCCCGGTAAAGCACATCAAACACCTGCATAGATGCCCAAGCGTTAAGATGAATTTGAGTAGGAGCGCATCTGACCTCCCGAAGCATCGCCATCTGCCAGTCGGCCAACGGCACAGTCAAATACAAGTCCTAGAAGAAGCAAGTGTAGACATAGAATAAGTCTAACTTCGCCCCTTCACGACCGTGGCACACCCTCTCGTTGTCGGCACACACCTTCAAGCGGAGGAACCCGTCCTCAACGTCGTCCCCAAAAATTTCTGTTTTCCCGACCAAGTCAACCAAATAATTTCCCCATCGGAACCTCGTCATATAGGTCTTAGGCTCATGAGGTGACTACTCATAGCCCGGAATGGGAGGAAGCTCAAGTCGATCCCCTTCATCGGCAACGTCGATGCTGACAAGACCCCTATCCTCGTCGCCAGAACCATCAGCTCCCTTTGGCTGACCGACTGATCACCCAAGCCCATCTTCGTTATTACTATTTACAGGAGAGCTTGAACCGGACGACCCCCGACCGAGAGACCCCTCAGTCTCTAACAAGCTGAGCGGGAAGGAAGAAACCGACCCGTCGTCCCTAGGGACTTCGACACCTCGACCAGAGGACCCATCCGAGCTTGACCAACTATAAGAAGCCATTATTACCTGTAGAAAGAGAGAAACGATGGGCACGTCGAGTAGAGAGAAGTTACAAAGCGTGAAAATAACGAGAACCACACATCACTATTTATAGACAATCCAGAGGCCATGTGGCAACCCTAGAGTCATACTATCACAGGACGATCAACGACCCATGCATTTTGATTGTGCGCCTCCCATTTGACAGGCGCGACCCACGAAGCGACATAACCGTCGAGGGGTCCCATCCTTCCATTGTTCCCCGATCAAGGCTCTTTCTCAACCCTTTTCGCTTCGTCTCCAACATCGCTCAAAGCTTGGGGGGCTTGTGTACTGTATGACCCATCGGTTAGGCGAAACAAGGTCAAGCGGTTGTAGGCCGCCCGCTACAGGCGGACCTTTCCGTGGGACGTTGATGTGACAATCTCTCCCGAGTGCTTTAAGGGAGCTCGTGACCAAAACGCCCCCCGCATTCTCCAGATGAAGTCTTAGCTCTGGACACGATAAATCGGCTACCCGTCGGTCAGCCGGTTTAAGCACCCCCTGCGTTCAGTTCTTGTTGAACTTTGTCTCCACTCTTGTGGAGACCCTCATTTATGAGGCTAGTCGACAGGCCGCACGGCCCGCTAGTCGGGCGGCCAAACCAAAACGAAATCAGTAAGATGATAGTTAATTAAAGTAAAGTAAGTCAGTAATCAAGTTTAAAAAGCAATTAGGTCATGATTAAGGAACTCTAATCATAAGCCCACACCATAAACTATAAATAGAGGTCCAAGGTAAGTTGGTAAGGACCTTTAACTCACATTTATTACTATCATCGATCTGACTTGAAATGACTTAAGCATGAGAGACTTTTATACAGGTACTCCGATCGCCCGATCAACCGAGCGGGAGGAGAAAAAGACATCGAATAAGAGAAAGGATCGAACAAGCTAACTCAGGAGAATATCAGACAAAAAGACTTGAAGGTAATTTGAGTGTTGAAAGTAGGTGTTTGACCATATACCCGAAACAATTATGTTGCGTGTTGACATCCTAGTTGTGTCTATTCATGGAGCCTATTTTAAATGACATAAATATATGGTATTTTTATTAATACTTGTGAGAATAGAAGCAGGCTGACACCATTGCATGATTTGCAATTCGAGTCCTGGAAACCAAAGAGAATCTTTTGAGCTTCACCCCATGAACTCCTGCACTGAAATATTTACCAATTTCCTCTGACAACTTTGTAGGGCGACTTTATTTGAAGCGGAAAGAATCGAAATTCAAAAAAGATATACAACTACTGCTTCAACCATTACTCAGATTTGGAGCCAATTTTTTCACTCAAAATCTAAACTTTTGCACCATTACAACTCAAAATTTGCTGCGCTAAAATCCCCTTTAGCAGCAACATTAACAACAATCAAAACAATATGACTATTACGCCACGATCACCATCAATAGGTTATAAGGTATAACAATAGTAAATATATACTTCATCGTGAGATAAGCGGGTGAGCATGTCCAAGTTGAACCACAATTATCTATTTTACTAGATTTTATTTTTCTCTCTTTGTTAAATTCAATCCGATCGTATTTTTGAACTTTGAATTACTGGGTAGGCATCAATCAAATATCCTACTACTTAGTTTGCTATATTTGGTGGTTCAATTGTGTTTGGAGAGGACAAAAACAATCAAATCGCTGCTTCCACAGATTTATGATCTGTCTGTTTTTCAAGGTCCTTTTCTTGTCCTTCTCTGTTCATCGCATCAAATTTCGTGCTCTCTTCTTCTGCATTAGAAAAGTTATGGCATGGAGTAGGAGTCACACTATTCTTACTCCACCACACTTCTCAACCATTAATTTCTCCTTCCCCTTTTCTCATTTCTTTAATCAATGGATGTGATGTGCTGCTCCAGAGTAAGCACTTTCTCTGATGACCAAATACCTTTTTAAATTAGACATTTTTTTGTACTACCATGTCTTGCCCTTCTCCATTCAGTTTTTAGTTTTCCGTTTAAAAATTGTTAGAACACTTTAACTGACATATTCATGTCACGTGGGTGATTTAAAATTTAAAACACACTTGGTGCCTCGCTGCTACTATCTCTGTAATTTGTAATTTGTGTTCTTACGCAAGACCTAAGTTACACATGAGAAAGTTCTTATCACAATGTCTTACAAAAAGAAGCAAAAATTAAACCATGTACTGACATGCTACCATCACAATCTAAGTACATAGTAAACTATTTCAAGGTTGGTAGCTAAATTTTTACAATTTTCACAGCATAAGAACGCCTCTAGTAGAAATCTTTTTCTTTTGAGAATTTCTTAGTAGTAAAAATACTATTTTAACATGAATTTTACAAACATGATTTTTTTGAAATTGGAAAAGCTATAAGAAAAAATCTGTATAATTCAAAAAAATATATATATTTGTAAAGCTCACATTAAAGTAGTGATGCTATTGATAAAGAACCGTTGTATGAGATTTTCATATTCAAACCATACAATCATAAACTTTACACACCAATGGGTATGTATGTTTTTGTGGCAAGACGCTTTTTGCCATACATTAGGAACTATTAGTATGTTTCATGTTTATACATGTCCAAGTTGTAGTTGGACTGGTAGAATTGGGGTTAAAAGAATCATTTTTTCAAAGTTTTTGGGTGAAATTACTGATTTTTATGTTGGTTAAAGTAACAGACTTTATTCCATTGCATATGGGGCTGCATGATTTTGAGGCAGAAAGGGAATCAAAAGAGCAGCTTTTCCCTATATAAGAGGTGCCATTATGGGGTAATTAGTGGAATACCTTGCGAATGGTGCAATGCGTTTAGCCCGAAAAAGTCCACCTTCTTGGGCTTAGAATAACGACAAACCCTAATTAATTATCAACTCTCTCCCCATAAACTTGTGCTGGGTTGAGGTACGGAAGGAACCAGTTGCTACTCTTGAATGCATTTTCTAGCTGTGATGCGTAAATGATTTTTGTCCTATTCAGTGGTATAAATCAGTTATCTATTAGTAGATCTGTTGAGATATGGTCTGTGTCAGCGGTTATGGGAGATTGATTCAGCCAAGGTTTCTGTCTCAAAGCCTAAACTAACATTTTCCGAGGTCAAAATCTTCACTCAATTATATTCCAATCATGTTGAGAAAGGGTTTCAGAAAGCTCATAAACCATGAGTTTCAACTTCCAAATACCGATGTGTTAGTCCTACTCACAAATGAGTGATGGAAGAAATGTCTAGGTTAGAAAATTGGAAAGTGATAGACAGATCTCAATGGAGGGCAAAGACAACCTAGTTTTTTCACCAACTTCAATGATTCATTGCATTATTATCTTAATTTTAGAACCAACATGATCTACTTTCTATTGAAACATGATGTTCTGCTGGACAAAATAATGGAATGGAATGGTTTTTTTTTTATATTAGCCGATTGCTTAGTACCTCCACCAAACAACAGAAGAATGGAAATGTTATTTGAAGTTTTTTTGGGGGGTTTAGTTTTCAAGGGGGGACCATTATATTTGCCAATAATACAAACGTAAATTTCCTAGAATTTTCATCTGATGAATGATTTGTGTTTCGTATCTTTGCATTCATGACTCGAGCAAAGTCATAACTACACAGCAGGGACAATGGAAGCTGATAGCCCGAAACAGAAATGTGGTCCATTTGCTTCTGAAGTGTATAAAGGTTAATTAAACTCAATTTTGGTGGCAGCAATTTAAGGTGTTCATTAAAGACTAAACTCTCAATTTTACATAAAGCATGAAATCCAGGTAGTTTAGTGAGTGTAGAAATTAAGCAATAAAGATGGTGAGTTATGATATTCACAAAATGTTTGCACAGAGAGAAGACAGGGCACAACATAAAAAGGCGGGGGGGACCCGTTGGCCAATAAACCCTTTACTTTCCCACTATTTAGAAATAAAAAAAGAACTCTTCAATCTAGAAAAATCAATGGTGAGAGATGCTCATCATAAAGTCATATATCTCCCCCACGGGAAGAGAGCCACTTAACACTTTCAACTCCTAAATGACTCAAATTCAGAATCCTCTTCTAGTTCCAACCTTGTTCTAAAAGCCATCATTTCTAAGCTGAAGAAACTTCTATCTTTTCTACAATGAGCAAACCCAAAACCCAAAGGAAACCAACCATTACCAAACATGTCAGCCAAAACCAAAACCAAAACCAAGAGCTGCAGAAAACAGAAAAACAACCTTCATGGGTGGTAAGAGGCCTGTTGGCTTGTAGGAATGTTCAAATCCAGCAACATCAGCATCAGCAGCAGCAGAAGGAAGCAAAACCACCACCAGAAGCAAAAGATCATCAACAAAGGAAAAAACAAGAACAGAGAAAGCTGCAAGAGGAACGAGTCCCGGAAGATAACAGCAAGAAGAGCAAGAAGATGAAGTGCTCAGGTTCGCTTTGTAACAACACCAAGATCACGGCAAAGCCGGACACATCAACCCCAGATATCCACAAGAAAAGGTTGTTTCTAAATGGATGCAACAGCAACAACGATGCTTCCAGCAGATCCATGAAAGCACCTCTTACTGAACACAATGGACCCGTCTCAGCTTCTTCCTCCTCATTGTCAGCATCTTCCAATTCTTCTGGCGCTGGCTCTTTCAGGGGAATGCCATTCAGGAGACTTTCCGGCTGTTATGAGTGTAGAATGGTGGTAGACCCTGTTCTAGGATTCACTAGAGACCCTTCTCTCAGGAGTAGCATTTGTTCTTGCCCCGACTGTGGCGAGATCATGAAAGCTGAAAGCTTGGAGCATCACCAGGCTGTTAAACATGCAGGTATCGTATCATGTGATGCTTTCAAGTTTAATTGGAACAAAATAAGCTTTTCTCTTCGTTTTTATTTAAGTTTTCAGTGTGTTTGGTCTCACATGTATATGATTTTAAGAAGCTAACAGGTATAGTTTCTACATTGTAAGCATGATATACATCTCTGATATGATGTGTGCTTATTTTATATAAACATCATAATTGACATGTTGATGTGTTTGTCACTTCATCATCTATGGTTTTAATGATGATACTAATGTACCAATTTCAGTTTCTGAACTGGGTCCAGAAGACACCAGCAAGAACATAGTTGAAATAATATTCCACTCAAGCTGGCTGAAGAAGCAATCTCCAGTGTGCAAAATAGACCGCATCCTCAAGGTCCACAACACCCAGAAAACCATTACCAGATTCGAAGAGTACAGAGACTCCATAAAAGCAAAGGCCACGAAACTCCCCAAGAAACACCCACGTTGCATAGCAGATGGCAACGAGCTACTCAGGTTTCACTGCACCTCCTTCGCGTGTTCTCTAGGCCTAAACGGGTCCTCCAACTTGTGCAACTCCATTCCACAGTGCAACGTTTGCAGCATAATCAAGCACGGGTTCAAGGTTGCCGGAGGAACCGGAATCTTGACAACGGCAACGAGTGGGAAGGCACACGACAAGGCGTGTGTGGACGAGAGTGAAGAGAAGAGAGCAATGCTGGTTTGTCGGGTTATAGCAGGAAGGGTGAAGAAGAATGCAGAAGGGGGCATGGAGGAGTATGATTCGGTTGCAGGGGCTGTTGGGGCTTATTCCAATTTGGATGAGTTGGTTGTGTTCAACCCAAGAGCTATTTTGCCTTGCTTTGTTGTAATCTATAGTGGCTTTTGATGATAACTTCCTTTCATATATCAGTTCCTTTGCTTTGTTAGCTCTTTTTAAGTTCTAGCATCATCTAGTTGATTATTTCGCTCGTGCTTTTTGGGGAGAGTATAGATCAGTCTCAGATCATTTTTGTATGTGTTGGTTGGTATCACTGACTCTCGCATCCATGGCAGATTTAATCAACGACTGTATATTACTATAACAATTATATATTAACCGCATGATAAGCTTTTATTGTCTGTACATTTAGCTAAGGTAAGACTTTTGTCTCATTTATTGTTTTTATATTTCAGATGACTGTTAAAGAAGTGGCTTTCCTTTATCCATTCAATGCATATACTGACAGAACCTATAAATCCTACATGCGCCATCGAGTTTGCTTTATTTATCAGCTTAATAATTTGACTCCATCAAAACTAATCTTCTATAGCCTCAACGCTCAATTTATCCAACGATATAAAACAAACGGTCTGAAAATTGAGAGAGAAAAGAATACTTGATAGACAATATGCTTGAAAGTCCCGAATTATTCTTGCGCACTTTACATAAACGGTCTCAGCATTCGTCTATCTTTATATATTTTTGTGAACTTTACATAAAGGTAAGCAAGTGGAAAGCATTTTATAATCTAACCCGTTACTTCAAAAAGTTTCTTACATCTACTACTCTCATATCTCACTTAGTGGAAGCTCATAAACCCTTTCAGTGCGGAAAAATAATGGTCAGGGTCAAAGGCCAGGTCTCCACCAGGAAAAAACAGGTCAATGCAACAATGAACACACTCCAGAGACAAAGGGCATTTCTAAAATAATATAACATAAAGACTTCAGCACTTGTTCCAATCGCTTCTAAAATAAGAGGAGTAGAAACTCCCATGACATCAGCTAAGAACAAGTAAGTCCTTCACGCGTATGATCTAGATTTGTGTTTTGTTTTTTTTTTTTTAATTAGAGATGTAGATTTGTGTGTAGTGCGTTTCCATCGAATCCGGGACAAGTTGACTCCTGTTTTGTACTCATTGTATTATGATTAAGTTCGCATTGGCCATTGTTACTCAAATCTAAGCAACCCGGCGTGGTCTTAACAATCACCTCACCACCAATGTCAAGATAATTGTGAATATTATAACACAGAATACTAAAAACTGTTTTCTACGGCGCACTAAGCCTTGACAATTATCATATACCACGTTATGATGTACCCACCTGGTCCCTGTAATGCTTGTAACTAAAGAAGTCTGATTGAGTTTGGTTTACTGACGATTGCAGAGTGAGCAGTGACAACTCAGCTTTTTTTGATAGCAAACAAAATATGGCGCGAAAAGTGTGGGCAGGAAAGCATTTGGGCGTGGTAGGTTCGCGGTAATTTTTGCAGTTATTGGAAACAGTGAAGGAATCAGAACTTGACATGCCTTGCTAAGATCGAAACAAAAATAAAAGCTAGTAGTAGGAAGTCAGAAAAAAGTAAGAGTCGGGAGACAAAAGTGGGTGCAATGATTGAGAAAGAAATAAACAAGGCACGAGAATAAATTCCTTAGAAGACTTCAAAAATTAAAATCCATGTAAGAATGTCACAATGTCACTGCCACTAGCATGCAATGACTCGGCCGTATGCAGGAAGCTTACAGTGAGTGATGATGAGGAGGTGGGGTTCACCATTTAATCTTCTCTTCTTCTAATGGGACCTACCCATGTCCCTAGTGTTAGCTACTAGTAATGATGGGTCAAGTTCATATGGTTTGGACTGCACTGCAGTTGTTGACTGGATTCCTAAGAACACTGCCCTCCAAATTTAGGTGCCCCAACTTCTGTTCAAACTTGCAACTCATATCAAGTCAACTCATCTCGGAGGCTTGGAAAAACAAAATTGATCCATGACACAGTTCCAATTAGAGCCAAGCCTAATACATAACATGAAACATGAATGATGTTCAAGACATCAAACATTGAGCAGCATTTTATTTTTGTTTCCCTCGGACCAGGTAGTTAGAATTCGCTCTCCCTCTGATCATATAATCCATAAAGTGAAAGACGTAGCTTGAGAGGTTCTTGTCCACCTCCAACATATTACTGCTGCTGCTTAGAGGTGTCTCAATCTGTCCTCACTCGGGCAATAGGACAGAATGAGAAAAGACAAAAAAAGAAAATGAGAAAGTGATGATGTTAGTCCCCCGTGGCATTTCCAAATTACAGAACGATTCATTCAAGATAAGTCAACTCCCAGCCAAATATATCTTCAACTTACTGTTCGGAGAGACAACCTAAAAGCTTAAAAATTGTCATTAAAATCTAGGGAGTTATTATACAGCATACCGCATTTATTTTTATCTATCTACTTGGAAGATAATGCATATAATAAAATTTGTAATTACTATTTATCTTATTTTTAACTTACTATATAAGACAGAGTTTCATTTCAGAAGTGGACAAATGAAAAGAAAAAGAAGTACACCTAAACCAATAGTCATGCCAAACCATTTTTTTATTAATCCTTTCTCTTAATTACAATACCAGTGTACAAAATGTTATGTAAAATTAAAAATTACGTAAAAGGTACTAATTTAACTATTAGAACTACAACAAATTTTCAGACACACTCACAATTCAAGTGTCATGGATGACTCTGATACCTCTAATTTTAACCAAATTTGAGTTCCTTAAATGAATGCTTATTATCAAATGCAAGTGGTCGATTGAATTAGTATATGGTAAATATAATTAAAATTATAACGTATAAATGCTATTGAAAGTTCACTTTGTATTTACCTTTTTAGTTTGTACCTTTGTTGGGAAAGGCAAACATTGAATGTGTGAAACCTCATGGCAATAGCAAGTATGCAAAGGCTTATCGGATTGAACTGCTGCGCACGTTATACTTAATTTGTATTCTTCGTTGTAGTATTTCTAGTATCTTCCATCCAAATGTCCTTTAAAATGACACTTCCGTTCTTTTACCTTCTAATTGAAGTCAACAAACCGTAAAGACTGTCTTTCACCGTACAAACTCCAGTCCCATAACATTCTTTTTAAGTTAGAACAATCATTGAGTTGTCTGGAAATATATTACGAATGATTAGTTGAACCAAGTCATTCACATAACCGGTTTTCTCAACTCAAGATCTCGATCCAGCTTTTTCCAACTCCTTTTATACCTACTTTTTTGACAGCTTCTCGTACTCTGCTTAAATTATCCCACATTCCAAGTGATGCATAAACATTTGATAGCATTATATACACAGAAGCATCTACAGGTGAGGTAGCAAGAAGATGCTCAGCAAAAATATTTGCAAGATATCGATTCTTGTAAGTTGCACAGGCACCAAGCAAGGAACACCATATGGTTTTGTCAGGCTTAAACGGCATGTCATTAATCAAGTTTCTTGCTTCTTTAAACCGTCCAGCTTGAGCAAATATATCAACCATACAATTGTAATGTTCAGGGCATGGTGTCAATCCATGCTTTGTTTCAATAGACTTAAATATAGTCCATGCCTCTTCTACTAGGCCTGCATGTCTACATGCAGAAAGAACACCTATAATGGTGATTTCGTTTGGCTTTGTACCTGATTCAATCATCTTATGCAGAAGACTAATTGCCTTGTCTGCTCTTCCATTTTGTGCACATCCCACAATAATCCCAGTCCAACTCAAGATATCTACATTGGAAAGACAATTAAATAAAGTTAAGGCATCCTCAATCTCACCACATTTTGCATACATATCAGTAAGAGCAGTTGTAATAACTCGCTCTGATTCATATCCCTTCTTAAGACAAACAGAATGAATTTGCCTGCCACTTGGAAGCGATGCCAAACTTGAAGAAACTTTTAGAACAATTGAAAGGACAAAATGATCAATCTCAAGATCCAAATGAACCATATCCATGAAGAAGGAAAGAGCCAGTGTATCTAGACCAAATCTAGCACAACCAACAATCAAACTAGACCAAGCCACAACATCTTTATCTGGCAACCTTTCAAAGAATCTTAATGCATTGTTAATATTGCCTTGCTTTACATATAGATCAATAAAAATGCTTCCAATAACATAGTCTAACTCATAGCCAGCAGTGATGACCAATCCATGCACTTGAGATGTCAACCTCAAGTTTTCAAACTGGATGCAGACCTTTAAAGCAACACTAAAGGTATAGGGATCAAACTGTGCACCAGAATGATGCATATGAGCAATCATACTGAGAGCCTTCCACCAATCTCCATTGGCAACAAAACCTGAAAGCATGGAATTCCACACTGCCAAGCTTTCAGCAAGAGGAGAGTTCTTATGAAATATATTCATTGCGTCATCCAATAGCTTGCAATTCGAATACATATCAATCAATGCTGATGTACAGTAATAGCTACTCTCAAACCCTGACTTGATAATACAACAATGAATCTGTCTCCCAACAGTTAACTTGCCAAGCAGACTACAAGCTTTGAGGGCACATGGAAATGTGAATGCATCAAGTTTAAGGCCTTTCAGGTGCATCATAGAAACGAATTGTAATGCATGAAAGCTAGAAGTATCTGCAAGACCAGCAATGATGCTGTTCCAAGACACAATGTCTGGTTCTGGCATTTGATCAAACAGATCCAACGCATCCTTCACAAAGCCCTGCTTGGCATGCCCGAGAATGAGGGTATTCCACGAAGTAGAATTTTTACACGGCATGTCGTAGAAAACTCGTTTTGCATCACCCAAGCTTCTACATTTGACGTACATGTCCAAGAGGGCATTCATCAGAACAGTGTCATACTCTAACTTAGCCTGATATACACGTCCATGAACCAACTTGCCCGATTCAACATCACCGGCGACTCCACATGCCTTGAGAACCGCTGAGTACAAGAACTGATTGGGTTGCACTGTTTTAGATTCCAGCATGTGGTTATAGAGTGTGAGAGCATCTTGGGGTCTCCCGGAATTGGTGAGTGCAGAGACCATTGTTGTGTAAGAAATTACGTTCCTGTGAGGCATATCGTCGAAAAGGGTTCGTGCATCGTCAAAATGGGAGCATTTTGCGTAGACAGAGATCATGTTGTTGAGGAGAAAAACGTGATTGAAAAGGCCAAGTTTTATTACATGGGAATGAAGTGATTTAGCATGTTTGATAGCTTGAAGCCGCCCACAACAGCGTAAAGCTAATATAGAATGTGACACAAACACATACAAAAATAATTAACCAAAATAAACAGTACTTTCTGAACCCAAAAACAGGTCCAACTGGGGCAAAGTTTTGTAATTCCCCAAAGGCTGAAACAGCTATAAAGAAGGAAAAGCAATTATCAAAAGGAATCTGCCATGTATTCAATTTTTCACTTTTGCACAACCAAAGCATGATTTTCATTTCGCATGAAACGCTAAATATCCTAAAACTGGAAACATCGACATCACTGACTAATAAAAAAAAATCGATCTGACACAAGATAATTAATTACCGCTGGTGATGACAGCACTGGTCTGGGGCGGGACTTTGAATTCTTCCGCGGCAAATTTGAGAACTGCAGTAAAAGGTGCAGCCTCAGGAACGCTAAACCTGAAAGAAAGAAAGAAAATCATAATTAGGGAAACAGGAAATTTGGGGAAAATGTTGAGAATTAAGAATTGAATGAGACATAGATACATACACTTTGAAGAGTAGCTTTGGATCGAAGGTCAGTGTGACTTTGAAGGAAACCTTTCCACTGCCCGCCATTTTCCCACTTCCGATAAATTCCCCTGTACCAACAACACCCCTTCACCCTTTTGAATTGAAATTATTCAGCGTTGTTTTCACACACTTTAACAATAGTAGCAGCTACTTTCTCCATTCCAGTAAAAATAGCACTAATATTCGTAAAGTAAGCCCATGATGCTTCCCACAACAATCAGACAATCCAGAACAACAGTATTCTTACAAGTTTTTTTCTTTTCAAACTTGCCACAACAAAGTGACTCGGGAATTCCAACTTCCAATACCAAAGGGATTGCACAAAAAGCTCAAGCCAAAATCTCATTGAAAATAAACCAATTACAATCAGTGAACTCCTACTCAATCACTAACCAAAATAGGTCTCGAGAGCCCACGACAATATCAATAGATTCACTCAGCTAAAAAATTTCAACTCACTCTTAATCAAATAACCCAGAACGTGAACATTATACTGAAAATAGACCATACACATACACTCCGTAAAAAAAATAAGAATTAAATATGTTTTTATCCTCAACTTTTAGTGAAAATTGGAATTAGTCCCTTTTCAAAACTTTGACCCAATTTAGTCCCTCAACTTTAGAACTCCGTGAATTTAGTCTTTTCAAACAAATTTTGTTAAGTTTATTTAACTTTCCAAACGCATCTCATGACACCATTTGAGATGTTTACCCTATTCGACACATTTTTGCTTCAATATTAGTTAAGAAACGATCCCACATTTGAAAATTTGGTTAAAAAGACTAGATTCACGCAATTTTTAAATTGAAGGACTAAATTAGACTAAAGTTTCGTAGAGGGACTAATTAAATTTTTATTGAAAGTTAAGAAACACCATAAACTCAATCTCATTCCCTAAAATCCAAAGAACTCAGAGAATGCCCATACCAAAACTCAGAAACTGCATCTATCTGAATTCATGTTCAATCTAGTGCGTTTAAACCCCAGAGAGAAAATTTTAGTCCCAAAATGATAAAGGATGCATATATAGTTTCTCAAACAAAGAGACTCAAATGCACATTCGAAGCCGTAGCCACTCTTAAGCAACTCCAATTCGGTCTCAACAGTCCATGATAAAATTCAAATAAATCCCAACCAGTTTCTGAATGAAACTTCAAGAAAAAATTATTGAAAATTGAGCGACACCATAAACTCAATCTCATTCCCTAAAATCCAAAGAACTCGGAGAATGCCCATACCAAAACTCAGAAACTGCATCTATCTGAATTCATGTTCAATCTAGTGCATATATAGTTTCTCAAACAAAGCGACTCAAATGCACATTCGAAGCCGTAGCCACTCTTAAGCAACTCCAATTCGGTCTCAACAGTCCATGATAAAATTCAATTAAATCCCAACCAGTTTTTGAATGAAACCCCAAGAAAAAAGAAAGAAACAGAGAAAGAAAGGGAAACTAGTTGGTACCGGCGACGACGACCTCGCCGGATTTGCGAGGAGATGAGGATAATGAGTCTAGGCTGCGACGCTATGAAAAGATGCGAGTTCCAAGGACGATGAACGCGCGGCGAATTCGAACACCAGTGAAGCAGTGAGGAATGACCAACGGCGGTGGCTCAGGAAGCGTGAGCGTTAGGGTGTCTGCGGTGAGGTCCCCGTGGGCTCTGCCGGAGTGAGTGTTTCGCAGTGCTAGTCGAGTGACCGTTGTTTGTTGAGGTTTGAGTGTTTTCCCTTCATCTTATATCTCAACTCTTATGTACAAATATTATGATTTAATTTATATTGTTATTCACATAAGTGACCGTTGTTTGTTGAGGATGATATTGACGTTACTGCCAAGAGATTATGTACAAATATGTATCTTACTTGATAAGATTTATATTGGTACTGCTATTCGTAATTTGAATTTCCATAATAAGATATTGTTATCGTTCAAAAGAGTTATATATTCACTTACGATCTTTAACTGGGTTATTTATTAATATATATATATATATATATATATATATATATATATATATATATATATAACAATTCTTCTTTTTGTGTTTACTTTTTATTTTTCAATTTTACCCTTAATTATTATTATAAAAATTAATTATTTTATAATTAGTTTATCTTTAAATGTTTTTTTTCATTTTTTTATTTTGATTGTTATTCTAAAAATCTTTTTTAATAGTTATTTTATTTAACAACTATTTTAAAATTTATTATATATGTTTTAAAAATAAATATTATTGATGTTATAAAAATTAAAAAATGTGGATACACAGGCGCGAGAGCGCCTGTGTGTTCGCTAGTATATATTATGATAATAATCATCGTATTGGTAGAAAATTATGATACATAAATATAATATGTATATTGGATATGACACGTATTTGATATATTAATATATTTATTTTAAAAATAATAAGATATAATACGTGATATATCAATATTTAAAAGTGGACAATAATTATTAAAAACATAATAAATATATAATTGTTTGTGTGAATTCAAATTAAGTGTAGTTAATAAAAGTGACTTTTAAGCCTAATTCAACCCCACAAAATCGGTTTGTAAAGTGAGGTTTGCACCTCAATTTTGTGGGATTGAATTAGGCTTAAAACTCACTTCTAACATGATATCAGAGTCAAGTTAGAGCATATCCTAACGAGCTTTCTTGGACATTCTGTTCCACCTGATATCGGACCGCTAAAGGACCACCCATTTTTAGACCTACCCACGATATGTATATACCCCGGTATGAGGGATGTGTGTTGAAAGTCCCACATTGACTATAGATAAGATTATTTCATAGTATATAAATGAGGTGCAAACCTCACTTTACAAGCTAGTTTTGTGGGGTTGAGTTAGGCTTAAAACTCATTTCTAACTGTACTAAAACACCACTACAATAAAATTCTTAAATAATGACTTGGTAGTCTAAACCTTATCAGTAGGGATGACAACGAGTTTCGCTATCTCATACACATCTTCGTACCCATATCTGTTTTTTTATTACTTCAGTATTAATTTTAATCAATATTAGGAAAAGAATTGTTTCATCAATATCAAATACTTTGAAATAGATTATAATTATTTACATTTTAGATTAGAATACCAAATAAAATTTCATGAGAACCAAAACATTTATTAAATTTGCAAACATTAATGAATCTTAGTTGATAAAATTTAAAAATATTTAAAAAAATATATAAAAGGAAAGCAAATATTCAAATAAAAATATATTTTAAATGTTTGTTTACTTCAATTTTTTAAATTCTAATTAATCTCTTTTTTATAAACTAATAAAAGTTATAATACATCAATTGATCAAAATGACGCAAACAAATAATAAACAAAATAATAAAATTTTTGACATAGATATTATATCTTTTGAACTCCAATATATGTTGGATGATGATAAAAAAATATTTATGACAATTACATTCAATTTTTATATTGTAGTAAATAAAAATTATTTATACAATGATAGTGAAAAAATTACACTATGATTGATAATGAGTTAGAAAGTAAGAAATAATTAGATAAAATATATTGAAATAATATTCTACTCTGATGAAAATAAACAACAGATAAAAATATGAAAAATTAACAAATATGTGTCTTAGAAACAATTTGAGAGACTAGTGAAAGAAATCGCACAAAAAAAAATGTATAATTAAGGATATGATAAAATAAAAAATACTTTAGAGATTTAAGCAAACTTTTTAAATATCAACATATATACTCAATGGTTAACAAATAACGAAAATTGTTTTAGCGAAACAAAAGAGTTCTTCAAATGAAACAAAAATGAATAATAATAAGTAAATAATATATTTTTATATTACCTAGTAAATGAAAGGTTTGTGTTATTAAACCCTTAAATTGAGAGTATTAGACATTCTTATGTGAAAGGAAAATATATAATAAATAAAAATATTAAAAAATAATAGAAATATTCAAATGTGAGACATAATTTTTTTTAATTTACATACATCATTCTAACATAATTACATAAAGGTTATGATAAGATGAAAAATATATTGAAGATGCGAATGAGTTTCATGACAAACCAAATAATTAGAAGAAATAAAAAATAGAAAGTATATACATATATATATATATA
>Ga0214544_1001092_pt1 | contig 54713 bp, 22 predicted proteins | sample CNSS3metaG_FD_160074 | JGI IMG/M metagenome (GOLD analysis project Ga0214544, IMG submission 160074) | Root nodule microbial communities from cowpea collected in UCLA plant growth center, Los Angeles, California, USA - CNSS3 | ecosystem: Host-associated > Plants > Roots > Nodule | place: USA...
AGAAGAAGAAGAAGAAGAAGAAGAAGAAGAAGAAGAAGAAGAAGAAGAAGAAGAAGAAGAAGAAGAAGAAGAAGAAGAAGAAGAAGAAGAAGAAGAAGAAGAAGAAGAAGAAGAAGAAGGAGAAGAAGAAGAAGAAGAAGAAGAAGAAGAAGAAGAAGAAGAAGAAGAAGAAGAAGAAGAAGAAGAAGAAGAAGAAGAAGAAGAAGAAGAAGAAGAAGAAGAAGAAGAAGAAGAAGAAGAAGAAGAAGGACGAGAAAAAGAAGAAGAAGGAGAATATGAAGAAGAGGAAGCAGGAGAAGAAGAAAAAGACAGCGGCGACGAAGACGCTTAGGATGACGAAGAAGAACAAGGCAAAAAAAATGAAAAAGGGAGAAGGAAGAAGATGAACAACGCACGTTATTTACCGACGGATTTTTCGGTCAGTAATTATTGACAAATTTTTTTGTCAGTTATTACCGACAAATTTTCCGTCGGTAATTACCGATAGAAATGTAAAATTTTATCGACAAGAGTTTTATTGACAAATTTTTTACTGTTGATAACCGTCGGTAATTTTGATTTAGCGACAAATTTTGACCAATACTGATGGATTTTGACCGTCAGTAATATCATTTTTTCTTGTAGTAATAATATATAAACCATTGTGAAAGACTTTGTATTCAAATTTGAATTATATGAAAAATTGAGTTTTCTCTCAAGTCTTGAGGTTCTCCTTAGCACCACCAGTTCTTATCTTTGAATCTCCCATTCTGCAAACCCCCAAATCGACGTCCTGCAATTTTTCCCCATTTGTTTTAGGGTTCATAGCCAACTTCGTTCGAGAAGCAAATCAGAGACGATCCTACGTCAAGGTGTGAAGAACAAATTAGGCAATATGAAAAATACTTAAACAAATAGGACAAAAATAGGTTGATTCTCTAGATTTCTCATTGTTGAATTCTTCATTTGCTATCATATGATTATTATTTCTTACTTTATAAAGGTATAATTACTGATTTGGTACCTCAACTTTTTGTAAGTTCGATTTGGTACCCATACTTTTGGTTTGTTCAATTTAGTACCCCAATTATCTAAAGAAATTCAATTTGGTCATCTCCGTTAAGTTGGAGTTAACACTGTGTTCGTACAAGAGACGTGTCAAGCCATGAAATTTTTATTTTTTTTACTTTTTAAAAAAAAATATTTTTTTTTTCAAAAAATTTAAAAACCGTCACGTGTCAGTTTATCATTGTGCCACGTGGCAGCTTACAATCATGACATGTGGCAATGGTAATAGTTGTTTTCAATTTAGTACCCCAATTTAAATTTTGGTTCAATTTAGTACCCCAATTTTTTTAAATGATCCAATTTCGTCCTCTCCAATTTGAGACCAAATTAGTATATAAGCTTAATTACAACTTATATATACATGTTACAATAACTTTTTCTAATATATACATCAAATCATTTCACCTAAATACTTAAATTATTTTATTTTTTACATTTAACCTTTGTAATTTTTTACACATGAAACTTTTTACACTTGTAAAAAATAAAATAATTTGAATATTTAGGTGTAATGATTTGATGCATAAATTCAAAAAAATTATTTTAACATGTATATATAAGTTATAATTAAACTTAGTTACTAATTTGGTCTCCAATTGGAACGGACGAAATTGGATCAATTTAAAAAATTTGGGTACTAAATTGAACCAAAAATTTAAATTGGGGTACTAAATTCCAAACAACTATTACCACGGCCACATGTTATTATTGTAAGCTACCACGTGGCATGATGATAAACTGACACGTGGCAGTTTTTAAATTTTTTGAAAAAAAAATATTTTTTTTTTAAAAATTAAAAAATTAAAAATTCCATGGCTTGACAGTTATCCTGTACGGACACAATGTTAACTCCAACTTAATGAAGATGACCAAATTGAATCTCTTTAGATAATTGGGGTACTAAATTAAACAAACCAAAAGTATGGGTATCAAATTGAACTTAACAAAAAATTTAGGGTACCAAATCAGTAATTATACCTTTTATAAACAAGGATTTTAAATTAACATAGATAAACATCAAGTAAATTTAGACTCTCAACTATTCCAACATATACAATTAAGAGTCTATTTAGACTTCACATGTTATATCATATACATGTAAAACCCTACTATAAGAAAATCATTAATTAGAAACCAGTTTTAAAAACCAAAAAAAATAGTTAGTCACTATAATGACCAATTTAGATACCAATTTACAAAATTAAAAATTATTGGTCACTAAAATAATCATTATTATAAATAAAAAATTATAATTGGTCACTATAATTAGAGACTAATTTAGAAACAAATTCATTTTTGTATCCAAACCTAGGTAACTAATTTTTGGTACCCAATTTCACTTGGTAGCTAAAACCATGATAGATAATTTTAAAGATCAATTTAGTGACCAATTATATTTTTTATTCATAATAGTGATTATTTTAGTAACCAATAACTTTTAGTTTGTAAATTGGTATCTAATTAAATTGATCACAATAGTTACTAATAATTATTGGTCACTATTTAGAAGTTTTCTTATAGTGTCTATTCTTTTTTACCTTTGTAGTTAAGTAAATAAGTATGTAAATCTGAACTAACAAAGCTAGCATCAATTAACTCATTTAGTTTCACACTAGTTCCAACATATACAAGTGAAAAACCTATTAAACTACACTCATTCCAATGTATATGAATGAAATGCTAACTATTTACTTAAAAAAAGTTATCAAAAAACTAATGATAATTCTAACTAAGGATATAAACTTGAATTATACACAAACACATCTAAAAAAAATATTATGAACAATAATAACAACTTATTAAGCATTAGATTATAACTTCTACAAACGAGTTATGGTTTTTTTTTTCACTTTAAGTACACAAAGCACACATTAGAATGTTCGAGGAAGATCTATGTAGTTATAAAGCATCATTAAAACTAGTCTCGCAAATTATTTATTCAATTCGTCTAATGGATTCGAACATACTAGACTCTCTAACTAGACTTTGCTATCTCATCTTCATAAAACAACTATCTTCAAAGAAGGCTTACAAAGGTTATTTTAGCAAATAATCACATTTAAAGCTCATTTTACTTCATTTAGACAAATTTTGGTTAAAACAATTGATTTAAAGACAATTATTCTTCAAGAAAGTAAGGTTAAGTAATGTATATATGTGTGCATAAATATGCATTCATCAAGCAATGAGCACTGAACATCCATCATTCTACCCTCCATCACCACCATCATCCATCCACCAAGGCATTTCACTTTATGTTTTGATTATGTTTTATCTTGTTGCATATGGAATGTTGCGTTTCTTGGGTTGATATTCTCTTGTAATTTCATAGTTGATTATGAGTTATTCCAGTAACTAGTTGGAAATGTGAGGAACTAGATGAATTAATTTACGCTTGTTTAGTTAACTCAAACTTTTACATTGGTTTACTTAATTAAAAGATAGAAGAATAGATCATTACTTTAATCATGATGCTTGGAATGAGTAAAGTATAACTAGAATCTCGTTCATAAACACTTGAAATGAATAAGAATCTTAGCGACTTAATTATAGCTTATTTAGTTAATTCAATGTCCCTTTTTGTAAATTAAATTAATGATATTCATATGATAACCAATGAATAAATTAGTTATGGAAAAGTTGGAGAATCAACTCGTCTTTTTATATTTGTTTTAATTTCTGTATTGCTTTAATCTCCCCTCTTCTTAACTTTTTATGCTTCTAACATTTTCTATAGTTTCTAATAAGTATTATTTTAAGGGAAATTCTCAATCGAATTTATTAAAAGATGTCTTGGATTAGTTTTTTCCTATTTATAATCTTGTCTATAAATTCTCTATGCAACAAACACTCCAACCCTAGGAATAGGTCCTTATTGTCGTATTAGAAAATTGACATTTATTTTATCCTACTATCGACAATGATTAATGAACACATTACAAGAAAATATACATTTAGTGTCCTTACACTAATTAGTGACTAATATCGAATTTATGTCACATGTGTTTGCAATTCTAAAACCATGGATACTAGTTTATTAGAAGGCTGACGATATGTAATACTCACTTAATCGATGTTAATTCATCACTATTTTTTAAATTAATTATTTTATTAAAGTAGTTTAGCATTGATCAAACTGATACTAATGTGATTTTATTTTAAAATTTATTTGATTTAATGTCGACTAAGATGATGCTAAATAAAGTCTATTTTTTTTGCGTTAGTTTGATTGACACTTGACAGTAATTTAAACAAAAATAATGCTTGTGCTTTGACTATATTTTCAAGCATAATGAAAAAAAAAAATGTAATGGACGAAGAAACTTAGTGTGGATGAAGAAGGTGAATATTGATGAAGGAGATGATGAGAAGAGTTATGAATGAATGAGATGGGGAAAGGAGTATGGATGAAGGAGACATGGTGAATGAAAAAATGAGTGTGGGTGAAGGAGAGGTGTGTGGATGAAAGAAATGAATGGATGAAAGAAATGAATATGAATGAGGGTAATGAATGTGAAAAGATTTATAAATGCAAGAAAAAAATAACCGGATGTGATTTACCTAAAATGTGAGAGAAAGATTTATATAAAAAAAGAAGAATGTGAAGAGATTTAACATCTTTAAATCTGGACCTTTAAGTTAAAAATAATTAATAATTTCTATTTGTTATCACGAACATATCAATAATTAACATCAACATAGAAAGTGATAACTCTATTTATTTTTAATATTTATTTTAGTTATTATCAACAAAACCGACATTAATCTAACACTAAACTAAATATTTATATTTATTTTAAAGAAGCAAAAATAGTTACTATAGTAATGGAGTCAACATAGCGTACTCTAATAACTATAATATTCGAAGACTAGTCATGTTTTCTTCGAATAATAAAAACAAAAATAGTTTTAGTCCTAAATTTGGAGATGTAAAATATTTAAAATAAATATATAAAGTAAAAGACTTCAAAGAATGAAGAACATTACTGTATATTAAAAATAAATTTTACAATAAAATTGATAGAACATACTTTAAATGTTTTTGAAATCTTTTTTCACACCAAATACATATCTAAAGGATACATGCTGCATTTAATTTTTATAACATGTTGACACATATAATATCATGTATTATATTATAACATATAAAAATATGTATTATTTGAATATTATGATTTTCTGTTCCCTGTTTTTTACTTATAAGAAAATGTATTACATGAATATAATGATCTTTTGACAGTTGGTCCATACTTATCGATTTTTTCAACTGTCTTCATGATGACCTGATTATGTATTTTGGAGCCTTTTCTTTTATCGATGACAGTACTCCATCTTACACAGTCTCCTTTATTATAATAACTTGTTTTGAAAAAAGGGAAAACTTTTTTACCTTTCACGCTCAAGGGTTTTCATTTTAATGATAACAGAAGGTAAAGGATTCTCTACGAACACCGGAAGGACAATCGAAGATACCATTAGGAGTTCAGTAACCAATTATTGAATACGAGATTTTGCTTCATGTGACAGGGACGAACCTGCAGTAACAGTGAGTACTAGAGGGAGAAAGAAAATAAAGAGACAGTGAAAAACGATCCGTGATAAACTGAAACGGAACTTTCCCATATTACTGGGCCACGACAAGGGAATAAGAAAACCAAGGCTCTCGAAAACTTGCGGGTCCCCAAGAAACTCACCTTTTTCTGTGTTGTGTGTGTAGGACGAAGATCTTTTGATAATTTCGAAAGCGAAAAGGCGTGGCTTCAAAAGGTATTGACTCGAGTATAAATAGAGACGACCTCGTAGCTTGTCTCATAACAAAGCAAAGTGGTATTGTTGTTTTGAGGAAAGGAGTGTCCTTTTTCCTGATTGATGATGCCTGGAGGAAGTAGGGACCCTCTGGTTGTAGGGCGTGTGATTGGGGATGTGTTGGACCCCTTTGAATGTTCCATTCCCATGAGGGTCACCTACAATAACAGAGATATCACCAATGGATGTGAATTCAAACCTTCACAAGTTTTCAACCAACCAAGAATAACTATCGGTGGAGATGATCTCAGAAACTTCTACACCTTGGTAATTCAATCTTCTTCTTCTTCTTCTTTTGTTTCTTCCTCCTCATCTTCAACTAGTTGTGTTCACCACTCACTGCAATATATAATTTATACAATCATTAATATTTATTTATATGAAATAAAATGTCATAAAATGATATTTGTAAATATTAAAATGGATGTTAATATATGTAAATTAAGTAATTAAAATTATTTTTCGTTCATATATTTTGAAAGGATGAACTTTCACATATTTTAATTTCTTTCATTTACAGATCGCAGTTGATCCCGATGCACCTAGTCCAAGTGACCCTAATTTGAGGGAATACCTCCATTGGTGAGCCAAAAATTGTTCGAATACACCATGAATCTTTGTTTATATGAACTGAATTATACATTTAAGATTTTTTCAAGCTTAATGCTGCAATATTTAACCACCTCTCTCTGTCTCTCTCTCAAACGTACTTCAGGTTGGTCACTGATATTCCTGCAACAACGGGACCTAGTTTCGGTATGTATGATATTTTTCACTTAAACTTGATGATTCTTTTATGTATGTGTATATTAATAACAAAATTTATGTTTTCTTCAGTGTATTTGTGATTTATGGTTTCTTTAAGTTACTACTAACAGGAACTCAAATTTTCAAACTATTAGTTATATTTCATTCAACTCTGAATTCCTAAACTCGTTTGACCTAGTTGTGGAATAAATATGTCGGTCATATGATAAGAAGTCTCTACCAATAATAATTATTTTACAGAGTATACTGATGGGAAATAATTTGGATATTCTATACAAGAATCCATCAGCTTTTATCTCACTCAAAAGTTTTTCTTTTTGTCGTTAGGAGTAGTACGTATCCTTTCTCAAAATATGAATCATGTCTCAGTTCATCAGAATATATGGTCCAAAATAGTACATATAAACATGTTCCTATGTTTTTAATACAATAAACATTATTCTTGACATTTATATTTTAATTTCCCTAGTTAATATTTATTCGTATTGTTATAGGGTTCAGGGTATTTTTCTTTAATTAAATCTTCAGTATTATAATTATAAATAATTGTAATTGGTTTCATCTTCCTAGTTTACATTTGCCTTTGGATTGAATTTGATCTAAAGGAATCTTGAATTCATTTAACATAAGTGATAAGTGAGTTCGTTACTTATGGATATAGGAATACTAAATGTGAGTGTGGAACATATAGTAAATGTGAAAAAAAAAAGTGTTTATTTTGAAGCACGGTTTGTGTTGCAACTTTTATATATTATCAACTAATTAGAACTTATTCTTGATATGATTTTAAGATTATTATTTAAAAATTAATAAGTTATTCAAGCATAAAATTTGCTGTCGGATCATGATATAAAATTATTCACACTATTATTAATAGAACTCTAACAACTTAAGATATGACTTGAAACAATGTAATTAGAAAACACTAGTGGATGAAAATCATCCCTAATTATTGGTTTTGATGCTTAAAATTTAATTTTTTTTCAAAAGGAATTCTAATGATTACTTTGTGAAATTATGACATGCATGCATATGTTACATCAACCATATTCTAAAATATTATGTTATGTGAGATAGGTAGATAGGCATATATAATATATTTAAATAAATTCAAATTAAGAGGATTAAAGTTAAAAAAAAAAAAATAGAGATGATGCATTAAGTCATTTTTACAACTTTGGGTGATAATAAGAGCATGTTTTGGGTGATAATAACAAGATTCAGAATATACAGTAGTTGGAGAATCCAAATTAGCCAATCAAACTACGAATCATAAAAGCATTGAAGCCTTGTTTGTTTTCTCTCTTCCATCAGAACCACAGAGCCATCGAATTCTTAAAGTGCATAATCATGTGAGAAAAGATAGAAGATTCTATTCAAGAAACGACACGAAAAGCAACTGTTCTGACTGAAGGAGAATATTCATATTGAATAGATTACCTTTTGTTGGCCATCTTTGCAGATCACATGACAAGATAACACCAAAACCGTCATAGCTATAGGGTCTATAGATCAGAAAAGAACATCATACAAAAAGCTGCATAACCTGTTCATGCAACTGGTTTAACAAAATCTGACAAGGTGAAGAGGTACCATAATTAAGAATCATATATGTTTAAATTCAACTCCAAACATATCTTCACCAAACCGCAGTTCGAGTCAATTAGGGTTACCGTGAGAGACTAAACTGTCCTTCTTAGTTTCATTCATAGTATTCACAATTCAAACTCAAGACCTGTGATTGAGTTAGAACAAACTCTACACAATTTGATTCATATGGGTTTGGTGATTCCTTAACAACATATATAATTCATTAAAATAAACATCTTTAAAAATTTCGAAGCTTTTCACTTCCACCAAACCCCATCAACCTTCTCACCAGGATCTGCAATCTTCAAATCCTTCTCATGAAATCAGAAACAATCCCTTGAAAAACTTTTGAATCTACCAGATTTAGTGAATTGCTGTAAGAAAAAGAAAATAAATAAATAAATCTACTTGTAGCACCTACCAGCTTATCAAAATCAGAGCTTACCGGTAGGAGTGATGAATGTTTCTTCCCTCCGCTCTAAGATATTTCCACAGAATTGAAATGACGCGTTTTATTTAATTTCAATTTTTATCGCTTCAATTAGAAATCGACACGTAACTCTCTTCTGATAATAATTGTTATTATTATTTATCATTATTTTAAGATTTTCTAGTATTTTCTAATTGGAAGATAGCGAAAGGGACATAACATTAGTGGCTTTGCTTTTCTGAAAAAAGGTAGACGAATTTTCATCCACTCGTAGGTTCTTTGAAGTCTTTTTATAAGCAGTACTAGTAGGACCTTATATGTGTTATTAATATCTGAACTGAAATATACTATTTTTATTGTTGATAATGAGCCTGAAATTTACACTCGTAATACAAATTATTTGCACAGGTCATGAGGTTGTAACATACGAGAGTCCACGACCCATGATGGGGATTCATCGTATCGTGTTTGTGTTGTTTCGGCAACTGGGTCGGGAAACTGTGTATGCACCAGGGTGGCGCCAGAATTTCAACACCAGAGAATTTGCTGAACTTTACAACCTTGGATTGCCTGTTGCGGCTGTCTATTTCAACATTCAGAGGGAATCTGGTTCTGGTGGAAGGAGGTTATATTAGAAAACCTTATAGTATGGAACAAAATAAAGTACTAATTAAACTTCCTTGAGGGTTTCGGAAATATTCGCGATGATCACCTAGTAAAATGAGTGCCTCTTTAACTTAAACTCAACATATATACCAAATAAATCACTAGCTCGGTTGGGTAGCACCAAGAAATCTATATGTATCCATGAATGGAACCCAAGTATCCTTCGGGGTTCATTTTTTTTTTTTTTTCATTTATGTATTTTGTATTTAAAATATTTTATATTATAAAAGTGTGTTAGAAATACTTATGTTCCATTTATCCCTACTATATATAGAACATAATCAAGACAATGTTGTACTTGTTTAGGCATGAATGGAGGGCATGAATGTTCTCCACGTAGTTTTAATATTTTAATATTCAATTAAATGAAATAGTAATTTTATTTTGATAAAAACTCATATATTATGCATCGTTACGAGACTTTAATTTCCACAACGTAAGATGAAGTACTAATAATTCCAATATATTATAAGACTTAATGGTGAATATTTATCAATCATTATGCGTTAAAATAGTATACTTAAACTAAATGTAATTTAGTGCCAATTTTACTATTGTTCATTTTATTATATACGTTCGTGAAAGTCTTTCATCCTCTCACTTACTTTTACCTTATTTTACATGTGAACAAATATATAAAATAAATGCATCATTCATTATGATCATGAATAGTATTAATTTAGACTATACCTTCGGCAAAGAAATGATGCCACCGGTAAAAATAACATTTCTAGGTAGGTGTAAGAATACATAATTATAACCAACTATCCGAAATGCTCGACCACTAACTGTAAAAAAAGAAAACAAAAAATGAATGCATTTATATCCCCTCAATTCCCTTCTTTAATTATCTTTTCTAATTTTATTTAAGGATGTTTTCTAATTGCATTTAAAAACTTCATATCAATTTTTATTTCTGTTTTATTCTTTTCTTCTAAAACTCTACATTCAACCAGTTCATATCATAATGTGATTATTATTCATAAATGGAAAGCTAGTATGTTTACTGTTCATATCATTATCACTGTAAGTTTAGAAACCAATATCTTTAGTACCTAAATCATCACATTAATATTAGTGATTAATTTATAAACTAATTCAGAATAGAAATTATTTTAATTATCAATTTACAGAATCAATTATATCTTTTTATTCATACAAAAAATTATTTCAGTTAACAACAATTTTTAGTTTATAAATTAATATTTAAATTAGTCACTATAAGACTAATATTTTTTATTATTAAAATTAGTCATTATTGAAATTTTCTTATAGGTTTGTATTAATGTTAGTTCACTAATATTTTTTTAAAACAAAAAAAAAAATCTGTAGTATTTAGGTTGGTCTTTCAATAATTTTCATTATATCTAAAAATCATAAATTGAAAGTTGATAACTGCTAAACATCCTAAAAGAGATCATAATCCTATATTTCTCTTAAAATAATACGATATTGTCTATCGGTGATTGCATCCCTAATCTCTAGCATTAGCGCACTAATTGTGCTTAAGATTTTATAACTTATGTAAAATTAATATGACTAAGTTGTATCATAAGATCCAATCGTATTGGCAAAAAATTAAAAGATTCCATCTCTATATTTTGTTTTTGGGAGAAAGGAAAAATTCTGGAGGAATCACATACCATAAGAACAACACAGAAATTTAGAATGTGAAGCTAATAAGTTGTAGAGGTTTTGTGGGCTATATCTTCGACACGTAGCTTTTAATGTACGTGAAGTGGGTTGAAGTGGGGAAATGAAATGATCCTAAAATGATAAGGAACACTTTTTCAAGTGGCCAAATGAAATGAATGAACGGAATTTAACCTCGAATTTATCGAGTGCAAGATATGAAAAATGAAGGTACGAGGGATTCCCTGAGATATTGACTGGAATATATTCACCTTGTCCCTTGTGTTTCAGTATCATCTTACAAACATTGATGTTCAGGTCCTGTGAAATTCGATGCATTTTGTCCTTAAACCCTAACTCTTTGATTTGCATGTGAGCAAACTATTAGCTGTGGCATTTGATTGATATCTTCACAAAACATAATAACTTAGAATTCTCTTGTATTGCTAAAATTAATATTTGAGTCATATCATATTAGTCCATTTTTCTTAAAGTAAAATACGGAAAAATATTACATAAATTAATATAATTATAATTGTAAAAGAAAAGTAGACAAATTTAAATAATTGTTTTTTGTTATTTCAAATTCTTCGGTTGATCAATAATTGAATTGGAAAATTATATTTTCATTTTCATTTTTTGACTTTTATCATTTATTCTCTAACGTGATTTAATATGAACAATTAATTCTTTCAAAGAAAAAGATAGTGACACATTAATCAATAACAGACACTAAAGTCACATAAGGGAGTAAAGGATGAAAATCAAAAAATGGAAGTCATAGTATCATTGTCCAATTGAATTATTTAGGAGACTTAATTACTAGACGAAAAATTTATGGTAGATGAGTCATATTATTTGAAATAAAACATTAAATATATTAAATATAAAAAGAATTTTTATATTGATTAACCCCTTACTCTTGGACTACGTTAAGTTTCCTTTCAAATATACTATTTTAAAGTTTCACTATTCAAAACACTTGATGATATTGAGTAGAGTCTCTCCAAACAACACGAATATAATTTTTGAAGACACAAAGTTTAACTTTTTCAAGTATAACTAATCAAAACACTTGATGAGAGTATCATAGTACTTGTCTAATCAATTATTTTTCATTCATCTAAATTATTGTAATTATGTTTCAACTTCTAAAAGAACATGTTAGACTCAACGTAATAATGATCAAATACTTATATTGTCTATCCAATGTGTTTGTGTAATTAGCTACTTCAACTATAATAGCAACTGTTAAAGAATTTAATAATAAATATTTTATGATAATTTTTCATAGAAAAATGATATTTTAACCAATGTAATTTTACTTTATATCTCATATCATCTTATGATTTACTTTTTCTATCATGTATCATCTGATTTTTTGTTATTATCAAATTAACTTATTTTTGTTTTAGATGAGAAGATTCATTATAAATGATATAATAATATGGCATAAAAAAATTTCTTGATATCAAATTAACTTCCTATGTCTAGAGATGTTTATTTCTTAGATAAAAAGTTTACATTATACATTTGCACGCGGATTTATTTCGACACCCGTATTTTTTCTTTCAATAAAGTTTTTATATAATAATAAATGATTAATATATTTGAAATGTGTTAAAATTTCAAAGTGCATAATAATGCTTAATATAACTTTATAAAAGAATATAACTTTTTTAATATGTAAGAAAAACAATTGACACATGTGCACTACATTCCCCCATACTACGAAAAGAATATTTATTTAATGACAAATTTAACTATACTACTATAATAAATAGACAAGTAGTTTCGTACGTATTTGTTTTTGTCTAACGAATCAACTCATTAGAAAATATTGTAGTCACATTGAATATAAATAGTATGTATTGAACTTATTTATCAATATAATTAATTGTAAGCTCATTACTTATTTTAATCTTACCATATCATTGTTAGTATAATTTAGTTCTTTTAAATAAAAATAGATAAATAGAGGATAATCCTATACCAAATAATATATATATATATATATATATATATATATATATATATATATATATATATATATATTCAAACGTTTACAATTCACTTAAGTTTATTTAAATTAGTAAAAGGAAAAAAAGTTGCTTAATTTTTAATTTCATATGGATTTTCTTGTAAAAAACAACAGGTAAATTTTAATCAAATTAACAGGAAATTTGTATTCTATTTACTTGATGGTGTTTTTTCTTTTATATTTTTCACAAAAAGATAAAAGATATATTATTTTTTTGAAATAATTATAGACATCCTATTAATTTTCCTTGCATTTTTTACATTACGTTATTTAGACATAAAGTTAAAGGTCCTTTCGTATTTTTCTATTCTCAAAATGTTCTATTATTCTTTTCTCATTTAATTCCTCTTCCTTTTGGCTCTTGCTCCTTCTGTGAGCATCATTCTTCCGCTTTCTTTATTTTTTTTTTTTCTTAACTTTCTACTTCGCTCCTATCACAATTCACTGTTCAAGGGTTCTGCTCTTCCGTTCATAATATGTAAGTATCATTTTTTTTTTCTTTATTCTTCTTCGACTTTCTACTCTTAATTGGTATTTGAACTCCTGATTTGTAGTTTGCTCCTAATCACGTTACATTATTGAGCTTCTTTTTCATTTAAAATATACTGCTCTCTAATATATTATTTGTCAATTTAAATTAGTAATACAAATAGGTTTAAAATGTAATAATGTGTTTCAATTCTTTTGAACTTTCTATTACACTTATTATTTCGTAGTTATCTCATTATTTATTAATTAATTTCTCTTCAATCTCCTTCATTTATTGTACTCTTTAATTGCAGGACAAGTTATTACTTAAAATTAAATAAAACATGTTTTCTATTATTTTTTTAATAAAATTTTCAATAATAGTGATTTCTAACTTGTGTTTATTTGAAACTTGGTACTTAGAAATAAGGTGAGCATTAAAATATAATAATTGTGAAATATGATTAAATGTAGTTATATCTTTTATTTTAAGTAATAATTTCATCATTTATTTTGATTATTCATATTTATAAAATAAATAAATAAAATATTTGTATGTTTAAAATAATATGAAAATAAAAATTATATATATATATATATATATATATATATATTTAAATTCTTTGTCTGGATATATTTTGCAAAAAGTATACCTAAAAAATTATACTTACAAATTTTATTTCCAAGAAAAATTAAGTTAGAGAATTTTTTCTAGAAAAGAAATTACATGTAAATTGTATTACCTAAGGATTATTACTAATCAAATCCACGTAAGTTGCTAGGTGATGATCATTAGAATATTATTATGAACACAAATGGACCCAATTTATCGACTCACTTTTTCATTAATTGCTAAAATTGGAGATTTGTTTATAGAGGAGAGCTCTTTGTTGACTTGGGCATTGGAGTATCTTTTGCAGATATACTCCCATTTTACACCTAAAGAAGGACATGAACTTGCAAGATGACTAATACATTCAGAGAGGAATCCATTTAGAAGCCTTGAAATCTTTATGAGGTATTATCTTGGTCCCGTAAGAACAATTGGTGCTCATTGTGGGGTAGACTACTATTTTGTAAGGAAGGATTGGTAATGGTTTCTACAAGAAGCAGAATGTTTGGAGTGACCGAGAGAAGGACTGTTGTCCCAAGAAAACCTAGTTGCTATTTTGGAGGAACAGGTTTAGATGCAACATGAATTCGTTAGGTTCAAGAAGAGAAGTGTCGAGGAGATGGACGCTCTGAGACCAAAAAACTCAAAGCTTAAGAAAAAGCTCGAGACCGAAATGGTCAATACTAGAGGAAAGGACAAGGAGACCCCGATGATTTCAGGGTTCCCCCACATATCGACACGATCCGTGAAACTAAAGAATAAAGCGTGTATAACCCCACTCCCCGAATAGTAGGCACAACCTACACCAACATGTCAATTAAGGTAAAACGCCAACATCCTTTTATAAACGACATTATAAAGAATCCACTCCCTAAGCAGTTGGAAGCCTTCAACTTAGATCGTTATGATGGGATCATCGATTCAAATGAGCATATCTTTGTCTATGTGACCTAAGTAAGCCTATATTCGACTAAGGATGTCGTCATGTGTAAAGTGTTTTCCACAACCCTCAAAGACCTTGCCTTGGAATGGTTCACCTCCCCGCCACCTTATTTGATAGACTACTTCGAGACCTTGTCAAATATATTCTTCCCACAATTCGTCAGAAGTTGCTCTTACCCTATGATCTCTTTGTCACTCCTTAGGCAAGAAAAAGGAGAGAGGTTCAGTAAAGTGGCGTTGAAAATAAAAAAACTAAACCCAGAGGTTGTTCTACTATACATGGTTATGGCATTAAAAAAAGGCTCCTTTGTAGATAACCTCTACATGCATGAGCTGAGGCTACAGAAGAAATGAGAGAACTAAGAAACAAGCTTTATGTTGAGAGGACATAGATAGAGAAGAAAGGTGTCGACCAAGAATTGAGTAAAAAAGGAAGTCGTCGGCTTAGATAACCTAGACTGCCCCGATTCTCGCAATGTAGTCCTATTAACGCACCCTGCTCACGTGTCCTTAAGGAACCGACAGACCTCATACCACCACTTAGAAAGTCATTGAATCCCTTGAATGCTGACATGAGCAAGTATTGTAAATACCAATGCAAGAATGATCATAACACTGATGAATACTCGACCCTCAGAGACAAGATAGAGGAATAATACATTTTGGTCACTAAAAGCGCTTCATTTGACAAGATGATGAGGGAAGTTTTAAATTTGGGGTACATAAGGTATGGTAACCAACATGGGCCATAACTAGACAAGGATAAAGAAGACAAGAAAGATGAAGCAACATCACATGATAATAGACGTCGTAACGAAAGACCACCATTATGAGGCACGATAAACACAATATTGGGGGGAGGATAATCGTCGTCGGCCAGAAAGCGGCATATGTGGGTCGTCCAGTCAGTCAACACCCTATCACAAGCTTATCGAAGAAGAAGAATGCCACCCATCCCCTTTATGAACGCTGATTTCAAGGAGCAAATTCGGACCAAGACTACCCAATGGTAGTAGAGGGAGAGGCAATAATGGGCCTAGTTGTCAAAAAAATCCAAATTGACCAAGGAAGTTTAGTGACATCCTCTATTAGAAGACATATAAAAAAAAGGGCGCTACTAGAAGAAGCGATGATATTTTATGATGAACTAATATACGGATTCTCAAGAGAATGTGTGTGTACAAGGGGATACATAGACTTCAAACCTTGTTTCATGAAGGCAACCTAACCAATACGATACCTAGTCGTCAACGCACATATATTGTACAACATCTTGCTCGAAAGGCCTTCTCTAAACACATAGGAGTCGTGGTGTCTACCCTCCATCTAGCAATGAAATTGCCATCAACATCGAGGGATATCGTAACCATGCACAATGATCAGAAGTTGGAAAAAGAATGTTATATAGCCAGCCTATGGCCCTCGACCTCCTCTCATAACCAACAATGAACGTACACTTAATAATGGTACCACTATGATAGGCGAAGACTTGGACCCAAGATAGAAGGCGATGCTTAGATGGAACCAGTACAGGAAACCAAGGACTTCCTTCTCTAGAAAGGACGAAGCCTAAGAATAGGATCCATGATGGATGAAGAGGAAGAGGCAATAGTGGGCCTAGCCCCCACATAGAACACTGACTTGGTTGCATGGGAGAGGAGGTGATGCTCGGATGGAACCAGTACGGGAAAACCAAGGACTTCCCCATTCCGAAAGAACAAAGCCTAAAAATAGGATCCACGATGGAGGAAGAGGGAGAGGCAATAGTGGGCCTAACCCTCACACAAAACATCAACTTCATATGAAAATAGCCTAACACAAGTTATCTATATTCCATGAAACCAAACCTATATCATAGAAGAGAAGGAAGCTAGGAGAAGAAATGCGACAAGTGAGGAAAGATAAAGCCACTAACACTATAAGAAAAATAGGAATTATCAATGGATATATTTTGACGGATTAAAATCTGTCGATAAATTATAATTACTGACAGAATTATCGACAAACTTCTGATAATGACATTACTGACGAAAAAATTCATAGGTAATGTCGACGATAAAGTGGTCAACAATAGATGGATGGAAAAATATGTCGGTAATGTCCATATTAAATTGGTTTATTATTTACCGACGGAGGTTGCAACATTAACGACAAATTGAATCCTTTAGTAAAGTTCATTGTAATATCAGAATTGCATTTCACTTTCTTCCTCCCCTAATTTCTCTTTTATCCCAAAACACAAACGAAAACCCTATGAGCCAAAATCAATCCAACTACGCCGGCCATCGTGACTTTGCTGCTGTCGTGATGTTGCCACTGCCACCGTTAGTGTGTCGTCACGTTCATCCCCTGAAAATTAGGCCCTCCTCTTGTTCGTGGGTTGAGGGAACACAGTCGTCTGTGTATGTCTTCCCAGCCGGTGTGTTCTCTGACAATCTCAACATGGTTATGGTAAGTCTCATTGGCCATCGTCATTGTGGTTCTATAGTTGTGTATCCCTCTACTCTGCTTCTCACTCTAGTTCTGTGATTGGTAAGGGCTGTCGTTGGATTGTGTTTCCTAGTCGCGTTGAAGTTGTATTGGTGTGGGGCGTTTGCGAGATACCATAGGCTTTGATAGGTGTGACTATTTTTCCCTTTCTCTCTCGAGACCCAGTTCATTGATTGGTTATGTTTTTGGTTTGATTACATTGATTCATGCATTTGTTTGAATTGTCTGAATTGTTATGCATTAGAATAGTGTTTGATAAATTGTATATAGGGTCTGGTTGACTGATGCATATAGAGTTAAATATGCAATATTTCTCTCCCATTCGCACGCATGGTGTAGTGAAGTAGTCACACATGTTTGTGGTAAATTCCTTACAAGTTTATGCTTCGATACTTGGCCAATTAATGCCAATTTTACCTAGTCACACATCTTTGTTATTTAATATTGATACATTGGACTATACTTAGATAAATCTGTCCTTAACTTTTAACTATAATGTGCTGATAAATAACTTTGCCTCCTACACTCTTTATCCTACATATAATATGATACAAACAGACTCTTAAAACACATAAATTCCTAAAATATACAATAATTCAGAAAATGCACATTTGCACCTAAATGAGTGTACATTACCTTCTAAGAAAGGGTGAAATCATGCATATGAAGATGAAAATAGTATTTCATGCACTATGAATGCCTTGGACAATTTCAAAATGCTTATGCTTGACGACGATCGTGTATGCATTACACGAGAATAGATGATGTTGCAGGTGGTTTTTGTAAGGCATAGAGTCGAAGCGGGGATAGCATGAGAAAGAGCTTTATCAGAGTTTTTATTATTTATGGTTTTGAATAATTTTGTAAACCTTTATGTTACCAGACTTTGATATTGTATTTTGGTTTTATAAAGTATGGATTTTGAATTATTTTCTGATTTAATAAATGTTAAATTTCCTTTAGGAAATGACAATATAATAAATGAGGTTTGTTTATAATTTATATTTTATTTTATTAAAATTCATAATATCCGACTAGGATGTTATATGATACACCTTGGTCGGTATTGATGGTCTAAGTAAAGGAACTAACTTTTCTGGCAAGTATATTGGATCTGTTACAGTGCAACAAGGTTGTATCCACGTGGAGGAAGTGATAACTAGATCAACAGTCTATAGTTTGACTCAAAGTTTGGGAATGGAACAGTAGATGAGTTTGGATTTTATATTGATAAAGATAAACTAAATAAATATATGAGAGAGGTGATGTTGGTTAGGACATTGGGATTAAACTTGGCCTCTTAACTTCAAATGTATTATCTATATATTATGGTATTTATCTTAATGTTCATGGAAGTACACTTACTCTTTACACCAACTAAGCTCGCATATCCATGTTTGGTATATGCCAAGGAACAAGATACTTGATTGAATATAAACACTAGATCAGATATCTCTGCATCTAATGTTGATGAGGTGTGATGATTGGCCAAATCACCACGGAGTGAAATACAAACCAAGTAACCAACATGTAAAATAAGAACACAATAGATATATAATCAAGTGCAATACAGAGAGAGTTTAGAAGTTACATTTAATCCCAACTATAGAGGAATTAGCTACTCATGATGATGAATACAAGATGAACTTGGAGTAGCATCCTTCGTTCCATAACTATATACTACTATAATATAAGAACTACACTAATCTAAGAGTTTCTGTCTCTAGGATAGTATACAAAATCAATATCCCAAATCAACATGAATATAACAAGGGTCATACCCTATATTTATAGATTTTAATGTGCTGCTCTAGCTTTCAAATCTTGAAGTTTAGCTATGGAGGTTTCCTTCCAAAGTGGGTTTCTTTTGAAGCTTAGGCATTCATCTTTTACAGTTCAACAATGGAGGTTTCCTTGCCATGGAGGTTTCCTATTCATGCTCAACTTCAAATCTAGAGTTTCACGTTTCTTTGCAATGAAGTTTTCTTAAATTGTGGCTTAAGCGCCAAATTCCATTGCTTAGCTGGATGCTTAAAATTTAACTTTTCAGTTCAACTTTTTGGCTTGAGCTGCAACTTTTGAGGCTCAACACCAACTTTATAATTTCCTTCATTTTACCTGTAATCCGAGAAGTACACGAAGGAATCTATGGCTATCATTTTGGAGCTTGAACCATGGCACCACAAATTTTATGTGTCAGATACTTTCGGTGCACCATGGAGTCAGATTGATAACGTTGTCGTTGATGCGATCAAATTAATACTACTTATCCATTAGAACTTCAATATTGTTAAGAAAGTAGTCAAGAAAATAAAAAGGGTAAAGTAACCCAAAGTTGTCTCCCAACGAACACGAAATTGATTTCTAACAAATTAGTTCTTATAAAAATTATACAAAAGAGGTTAGTATAATAAAATAGTATTTGAAAGAAAGAAATAAAATTGGAAAAAGATTAAATAAGACAAAAACAATAGAAAGAAAATAGATTGATTCCACCACTTTCTCAAAATAGATCAATCATCGATTATCTAAAGATTATTAGCCAATTAATTATTGTTGTATATTTGTAAATTAATCAATGTAAAGTCTCAATTAATTTGTTGACGTTCTCACTTTTAACCAAAGTACAATCTCAATTAAAAGTGAGAACTTTTAGATTATCCACAGTAAATTTAACCAAAGTGCAATCTCAATCAAATTTTACTATGTCTACTCATGTCTATTCTTTTATCTCCTCACCAAATAAATAACTCAATTAATCAAAGTAAATTCTTGACGAATTTTAACTTGAGTAAATAACCTTAACCAAAGTAGAGTGTCAATTATTGGTAAAAACTCATTTAATCACATGAAAATTTCTAAATAAAATCAAAGTAAAGTCTTAATTAAATTTAAAAACCCTTGGACTCATATGATCAACATGCACATTGATTTAAAATCATTACTTTCTATTTGATTCAAGAAAAAAAAGACATAGATAAATTAAAATCTCAACAATAATAAAAAGAACAAAGAAATTATTTCATTCCAACCTCAAAATCCATAACGAAATTATAGTAGATCCAACCCAAGAAGCTTAGGACTCCATGAAAATAAAATAAAAATAGGAGAAGAATGAAGAAAGCGAACGAAATTAGGCACCCCCTAAGGGTTCTTGAGCTCTGAAGTTTTGAGCTTCCATTTTCTGTTTTTCCTTGGTCTCTTTATATAGGACTTGGATTGTGCTTTTCTATTGCTAAAATTTCTCAAGTATATTTTAAAATAAAGATAAATATAAATATTATTTATCTTTATAGTGATTATGAATATTTAAAAATATTTGTTGAGATATAGCTAGTTTTAAAACTATTAACAAATATAGTTAGTTGATAATATCAATATCTAATACAATTAAATAAATAAAGGGTTAAATATGTTTTTGGTCCCTGAACTTTCAGTGAATTTTGGAATTAGTCCATTTTGAAACTTTGGACCAATTTGGTCCTTTATCTTTCGAAATATATGGATTTAGTCCATTTAATCAAATTTTGTGAGGTTTATTTGAGATTTCAAGCACGTTTCATAATAGTATTTGACTTAACATTAAAGCAAAAATGTGTCAAATAGTATAAACAACTCAAATACAATCTTGAAATGCGTACGAAACATCAAATAAACTTAATAAAATTTGATTAAAAGGACTAAATCCACTTATTTCGAAAGATGAAGGACTAAATTGGTCCAAAGTTTCGAAATGGACTAATTCCAAAATTCACTTAAAGTTCAGGGACCAAAAACATATTTAACCCATAAATAAATTATTTAAAAATATATGATAAATTATCACCAATAATATTTGCATCAATTTTCTAAAGTTAGCCCACTATAATCCTATTGACCAAATTTGCAGGAAAATCCAAATATATCAATATCCTATAGTCCTTTCTTTCTCTCTAATGAAGCTTTATCTCTCTTCACTAAGGGTTTCTACTGCAGCATGAAGGTGCAAATTTGTGGGATCTTCGTCTTCTGATTTATTCAGACGTGAGAGATTGTGAACGTGCGATATGTGGTGCAACAACATGTCTTCATTTCGCAAAGATGCTTGGACGACTCATGCTCTGGTTTCTCGATTTGTTCCCAACGGCCTGCCATGGGTGTTGTTGGCGTGTTGTGCAGATCCGTGAAATCTCACGATTAGGGTCCGCGATGGCTTGGTTCATGTTGTTCTACTGCATGAGTGTTTTACTGACAGTGCGAGGTATGCGTTGTAGTGGCGATGGTGGCACGAATGTCAGCAGTTTTGGGTTTGCTTCAGCAAGGTGAAAGGGAAGGGACATGGTGGCTAATTTTGCTGCCTAGGGTTTTCGTTGGTAAGAGGTTAAAGATGATGAGGTGACAACATCTAATTGGTCCAATTTTGTGAGTTATGATGTTGCCACATGTCACCATGTGGGTGGACAAGTGTAAAATTGGAGGATTGCCACATGGCAATTGATGGATGGGGTTGATTGTGAGTGGTAGGAGGGCTGAAATTTAGTAATTCAAGAGGTGTAGAAATAAGTTTTGAATGGCCCATCTGAAAATGACGGTGTATAAGTAAAGACTGGGTGCATCCAGCTCCTTGTATATTTCTTTCCAAAATTTCCTAATTTTGGAATTATTTTGTTACTCAGAAATATTTAATTTCACATCTTTAATGAACAAAATTTTAACTTCAGTTACATCAACAAACGTTACAATATCAAAAAATATGTTATGCAACTAAAATTACTTTTTAAGCCATTTTTATCTCAAACTAAATAAGCCTAATTATCACAAATGTTGATAAAATCAATCTTTTAAGCACAAAAATTCAATTAAAACCTTAAATTTAAAGACCAAATGAGGGCAAAAATACACACTCATATTGTAAGGACAACACTAAGAAGTGTATCGATTGTCAGAAACATGGAAACATTAACCATGTCAAGCACGAAGAACTGCATCTTATTTACCCTTCTTAGCCATTTACAAAAATAGGTCATGTATATCCTTAGACCTTTCACCCCCGTAAGAAGGGAAAGTCAAGTTCCTCATAGTCAGTGTTGATTAGTTTAGACAATGAATTAAAGCTCAACCCCTAACAACTATCCATACTCAACAAGTTCAATACTTCGTCTGGAAGAATATTATCTATCGGTATGTTGTACCTCATGATTGTTACAGACAATGGACGACAACAAGGTTAACATATCACCAAATACATAGAACACCGGCAAAAAAATGACCAAATTGAGGCCGCCAACAAGGTTATTGTTGTCGATTTGAAAAAAAGGCTTGACTAATATAAATGGACATGGCCGAAAGATTTATTGGAAGTCGTATGGGCCTATAGATGTACTCCTCAATCCTTGACACACAAATCCTCTTTCAGTTTGGTGTATGGTACGAAGCTCGTGATACCTTTAGAAATTGGAAAACCCTCCTTACGGTGCCAAAATTATGATGAGATCCATAATGAAGAATACCTTGGCATAATTCTTGACCTGCTCATAGAACAATGGGATAAAGCTTAAATCCGAGACATAGCCTCTAAACAAAGAGCGGCTAGGAAGTACAACTCTAAGCTCCAACCATGAAGCTTCATGAAAGGAGACTTAATGTAACACATGGCTAGTAATGCAAGGAAGAAAGATGGCTAATTCTTCGCCAATTGGGAAGAACCATTTCGAGTAAGTGAAGATATCAGCAAAGGAGCATATCGGTTGGAGCAATTGTTAGGGCAGCCTATACCTAATACATGGAATGTAACACCTTTTAAGTTCTATTTCAGCTAAGACTTCTCAGTACAGTAATCGATTTGTAACCCTGGGTGTACACTTTTTCCTTACTTGGTCTTTTATCCCTAATGAAGGTTTTGGCCGAAAAGGTTTTAGTGAGGAACCTCATCAAATAAAATGAGGATTTTTTAAAGTGAATTGCATTGTTCATCTAAGAAATTTTCTACACGTTCCCTGTTGCCTACCTAGGCGATCCTGGTTGAACAAAATTTTATATGTGTTCCCTGCCGCCTATTTAGGCTGTCCTAGTTGAACACAATTTTTTACACGTTCCCTGCAACCTACCTAGGCAGTCCTAGTTGAACAAGATTTTATACGTGTTCCCTGTCGCCTTCCTAGGTAGCTCTGGTTGAAATAAATTTTATACGTGCTCCCTGCCACCTATCTAGGCAGTCTTGCTTGAACAAAACTTTATACGTGCTCCCTCCCACCTACCTAGGTGATCTTGGTTGAACAAAAATTTTTACATGTTCCCTACTACTTACCTAGACAGTTCTAATTGAATCACATTTTATGTGCTTTCCCTGCTTCATACTTAGGCGGTCCTGGTTAAACAAAAGTTTATACGCGTTCCCTACCACCTACCTAGGCGATCCTAGTTGAAAAAAAAATTAATACGTGTTCCTGACCACTTATATAGGCGGTCTTGGTTGAGCAATTCGCTATACGATCCCTTTATTTAGTCAACTCCTCAACGCATAAACCCTAACGCTCTTAACTCTAAATTGTACGTTTTTACTAAAATATGCAAATCTATGGAAGAAAACTAAAAGCATGTTCATACATCATTCAAAAAAAACATTGTTTTTACACAAAATATAGTCATAACAGTACCCAACCATATACAAAAGGAAGAAGGAAATTTAACATTAGCAAAAACGCATTGCCTAGCTCAAACATCCCTAACCATTTCTTCTCAGCATTCCCCATTTCTTCATTACCATCTACAAATTGCGAAGGGCTCACCTTGTTGTATGCTCAATTAAACCCCCACCACCCTCGGCACCGACAACAATAGTGGTTGGTTTGGGATCTTCAGAAGCCTTCAACACCTCTATTTCATCTTCATCAATTAGACGATTGCTATAGACATCCTTATTCACATCAAAGCAAATATCCTTCACCAACACCTGACTGCACAAGAATTCATTCTACCTCAGGACTTTATTAAAGTTATTATGTTTAGCCACCACATACGTCTTTAAATCCTTCATCTCAACCTCCACTTAGGCCACATTACCCTTCCATGCATCAATTTGCCCTTCAATTCTTTTTCTTTATCCTTGGCTTTCTTTTCAAAATCAAGACACTCTTTCCTTCAGGTCCCCAACTATTTATTTTCATTCTCTAGTGCCTTCTCCTTTTTGGCCCATGCCGCCTTATCTTCGTCATACTTTGCTTGCAGTAAAGACAAGTCCTCCATAAGCTTGGACTTATCCCCGTTTCTTAGTTCCTTCTGTATTATATTGCACACTTTCTGACCCATCACAAGGGTCTTGCTGCTAAATTCTAGCATAGCTCGAATGGCAGTAGTTGATTCCATGTCTTCTAGAGCCTTCACCACATCTTATCCAAATTGACCTTGATCCCCTTATGTACACTAATCTTCAACCTCTCTAGACCCCCAAATTCCATCAACTTGCTTACAAAGGTTGAGCTCCTGCCACGACCAAGAAGCTCGATCGTCAACTTCTTCCTCTCCTTCCCAACACACCTCTAGGTTGATGGAAAATTTTCTTCTTTTTGCTTTCAGTTAGATGAGTGTCTACCACAAGCTCTTTTAGATTGGGAAATCTGTCTGCCTAGATTTCTTGCTATCATCAGCCAATTGGTTCCTTAAGTTCTTGAACAGGTTCACCTTGAATCTAATTTTCTTGGTGTGTTGAGCCACGTATCCATCACCCATAATAAAATCTCCAAATTAGAAAAATAACACAAAAAGAATGTATAAATTTAAGATTACCTTGTAATTCAATAAGTGGTTAAGTGGATAAATACATCCTAATTATACTTTTGTAGGCAACTTGTGGGGAAACTTCTCAAGAATCCCCACAATCCACCTATCCTCCTCCTATAACATGTCCTTATAGCTCTATGGGTTTTCTATCCAATAAAACATAAATTTTGGCTTGTCATATGTTATCGACTAGGCTTCATAAATAACCTAAAAAAGTTTTCTTTATATCTCTTAAAGGATTGGGAATAAGAATCTAGTACAATGATGCCTAGCCTACTAACCAGCGATAGCCAAGTTACAGGCTCCTTCAGATGGGTGCCATAGAAATACAAAAAACATTCAGGGGACAGAGGCAAGTATTGTGCTCGACAAAACAACCTAAATGCTTGAAGATAACCCCAATTGTTTAGATGTAATTGTGTAGGTGCAACATTCAATAGACAAAGAACACCCATGGTGAACCCGTCAAAAGGTAACCTAACATGCAGCTATACAAAAATGACACATTTACATATAAAATAGCTCCTCAATATACCCCTCTCAGCCAAGACAAACATTGTCCATGATACATACCCTATCTAGTGACACTATATCAGACGAAATTTCTCTCTCAAAGACATAAACACTCTACAACTCCAAGTTCAAAATCCTACACCACCTATATAATGAAAATTATCCACGAACCAATGGATTCACCCACTCAAACCCGTCCTTTTAAGGTAAGTTACTCTCAGCGTGCTCTTCGACATGATCCCCCTAATTTTGCCAACTATTTCAATTACTAATCCCTCTGTCCTAGACATCAAATCCTTCAAAGAAGATATCAAGTATCGACTACCCCGACAACCTGGCCCTTCAATAGAACGTATACTCGAACTACTTTGAGATATATCTTCTAGATGGATTATGTTGGCACTTAAAACTTGTCTAGGAAAAACCTTGGCAGTAGAAGAAAAAGTACAACCACTTGCTAATAAAATGACACAAATGAACCCCTTTTATAACAAAAACTCAACAACCTTTCATCTTCCCACCATAAACAATATAATCATTACATCTTAGCAATAAGGAATGGCTAACTTAAGGAAGCGACTCTGCACCTTCTTAATTTTCTTTATTTTCTGTGCTAAACACCAGTTACAGCTCCTCGACTGACACACCTCTTCAAGTCCAAGCCAAGCCTCTTAAAAAGCCACTTGTAGTTTTGTCATGTCAATCTTTTCCTTTACAACCTCTTAGTCATTTACACTCCTCGAGGCTAAGGGGACTACTATGACTATAAGGTGACTAACCAAAGAAATATGAAATTTTCTTTACATAAGAAAAAAATAGAAAATCGAGAACCATGAACCGCCAACCTGATGTAAATGTATATGTCGCGATATATAAGCACATATTGAAACTCATATTCAAATCTTTGGCAATAATTTTGCAAAATGGTGAGGGGATGGTGTCCCATAAATGACTAGTCAGTCCGTAATTTTAGGCTTAAATAATAATTAAACATATTTCATAAAGGACTAATCTTAAGCCTTTAACAAACAAACCATGCAAAAGATTAGGGGCCTAATGTACTACCTAAGGGTCAACTGTACATAGTACGTGACCTGCAGTAGGATATTTGTTGGTAGAACGATAAGCATGCAAATCCACATCATGAACAAAAAGACTTAGTTGAAATTAGCTCAAAACCCAACCAGACCACCTAGTAGACGGACCTCCAAAACCAGGCCCACAAAGCCCATATTAGTACGAAAGCCTATAAATTGGTCCAAGCCCATAATCAAGTCAAATCCACGTAAGTTACTAGATAGTGATCATTAGAATATTAGTATTAATACACGTGGACCCTGGTAATTGACTTACTTTTTCATTAATTTCTATAATTGGAGATTTGACTATGGAGGAGAGCTTCTAGTTCACTTGGGCATCGGAGTATCTTTAGCAAGTATACTCTTGTTTTCCACTTGAAGAAGGATGAGAACTTGAAGGATGACTACTACATTCAGAGAAGGAATTAATTTAGAAGCCTTGAAATCTTTGCAAGGTATTATTTGGACCCGTAAGAACATAAATTTAAAATTAGTCAAAATATTATTTGTCAAAATTAAATTTTCACTCAAAAGTACATGTTTTTTTTTTTAATTTTAAACTCTAGTATAACTAATTATTCATGGGTGAATTATTTGCGGATAATATTTTTTACAAATTTATTCATGTACAAACTTAATAATTTTATTTTATGAATTTACAAAAATTATGCATAAATGAACTTATACATTTTTATTACAAATTTTTATAGAAAATGTAGAAAAAGCTTTAAGAATATCAAAATATGGGGTGACAATGCATGGCCTAAAGAGACAATGAAACAAATACATGTAGTTTTCTATGACGCAATCAAAGTATAAAACCAGACTAATAAGTTAATTTATCATATTAAAATGGTTAAAAGAATTTATCTTTCCAAGTGTAAATCTCAAGTTAAAAACATTAATAAACTCTAATTCTATTTTTCCTCGCTGAAAGATTGAAGATCCAAAAATAGTAGTGGATTTTAATCAATAATTTTGGAAGGTAAAATAATATACTAAAACTTAGATTTAATATAACGTCTCTATGCATGAGTTTGGGATTACAACTCCCCTACCCCTTTAAGATTTGTTGGTGCAAGAAATGTGTCAAACAGTGTAAATAACGCCAATGCTATCACGAAACGCGTTTGAAACGTCAAATAAACTTAACGGAATTTGGTTAAAAGGACTAAATTCACACATTTCTAAAATAGGGGGACTAAATTGGGCCAAAATTTCGAAAATGGACTAATTTGAATATTCATTGAAAGTTAATGGACCAAAAACATATTTGAGTCTTCATATAAACAAGTCAAATAAATAATACAACTATTCCATTGTAATTATTTATGTTGATTATTTTGGATATTGATGCGAAAAGTTCTAAAGTTTCCATGCCAACTAACACTACCAAAAAAATAGGAATTACATATGGCAAAAATCCGTGGATAATGACAAAAGTCTGTGGGTAATCAAAAATTATCCATGGATTACCAACGACTCTAAATTTGCATGTAATAGTGGCATAGGTCAATTTTGATGGATTTCTAGTCTGTGGGAAATGTCAGCCATGGGTAATACATACGGAGTGTAGTCTGTGGGTAATTACCCACCACTCAAATTCTGTGGGAAATACATACGACCACCTTTTGTGGGTAATTTCCCATTGTAGACAGTTTGTGGGTAATTTCCCACGAATAAATTTTATTGGGTAAAATTATTGACCATTTTAAACCTGTGAATAATTAATATGGATTTATTCAAAAACAGAAATAATGCATTAAAAATTGTAATCATTTTAATATTCAAATAGCATTGAACACAATATTTTTCAATTAGACAATTCAAAATTAATTTCAAACACTATCCAAATCAAACATAATCAAAAATAAAATGAAAGATAACATGTCAAAATGCAATCAATCTAAAACACCATAAAAAATGCAAATGAAATTGAAACACAATCTAAGATTCAAAAGTTAACATAAAAGATTCATCCAAATATACTATAAACAAAGTTTAAACATAATCAAAATGAAGTCAAATATCTATCCTAATAATTAGCATAATCATGATCTTCATCTTCGTGTTGTGCATGCTCATTGTGTTCTTGGTTGGGTGGTGGTTTTTGCTTTTGGCTTTTTTTGATAATTTTTTGTAATAATTAATACTTCGCGCTACTTTTTAAACATATGGTAATATGGATAACCATTCCTTGTGTGAATATATTGCGTCTTTTCCGAATATCTTGTTTATAAGTATATATATATATACACGGTTCATGTTGTCATTTTGGATACCTCGCATTTTTTTGAAAAAGAGCCGTCTTTTTTGTGTAAATAGTTAAAAATGTAACGACCGATTGTGAATTTAGGATTACGTGCTTATATCATAATCATGTTATCGAAGTAGGTTTTCGGAAACTTGTCTTTATTCAAGTGACTGTTGTACTTGGTTTGCTTGATTAGGATCGATTTTAGATATATAGTGGGGAAATTACTTTGTTCAACCAGGACCGTGCACTTAGTAGGAACTCATTTTGTTCAACCATGACCGTGTACTTAAGTAGGCGACAAGGAACTCTTTTTGTTCAACCAGGATGGTCTACTTAAGTAGGCGGCAATGCATCGTTCTATTCAACTAGGATCGCTTACTTATGTAGGCGGCAAGATACTCGTTTTATTCAAATAAGATCGTCTACTTATGTAGGCGGTAGGGAACTCACTTTGTTCGACCAGGATCACCTAGTTAAGTACGTGGTAGCGAACTTGTTTTGTTCAACCAAGACTACCTACTTAAGTAAGTGAGAGGGAATTATGAAAATTTGCATGCAGTTTGGGAGAGATAACCTTGATTTTATTAATTGATGGGGTGCCTCATTAAAAACTCCACGACCAAAACTCTCCTTAGGGAAAAAAAGTCCAGGTAAGGAAAAAGGGTACACCTAGGGTTACATGTGATTCCTCTGTTTTTACGGCCCGGTCCTTAATTGAAATAAAATTTGAGATGAGATATATTCTGTGTTTGAAATTGGTTCCCCGGATAGTTGCTCCAGTTTGTATGCTCCTCTTTCGACATCCTTATACTTTCTTACCGCTCTCTATTTAGTTGTCACGTTTCTGATTTCTGCTTTTTCTTGTAATTCTATTAACAGGTCAAGGCTTGTGTAGAGGCTTTCTTGGTTGAACTTATTGTCATAATTTTGTCTTCTTAATGAGGGTTCTTCTATTTCGACCGAGATCATAGCTTTTGTCCCGTATACTAGACTAAATAATGACTCATGTGTGGCTGACTGAGGGCGTGCAACTATATGCCTAAAGTACTTCTAGTAGCTCTTCCAACCATTTTCCTTTTGACTTGTCTAGTCCTTTCTTAGTTTTACTAGGATAACCTTGTTGGTGGCCTCATCTTGCTTGTTAGATTGGGGGTGTTCAACTTAATTCGTGATGTGTTTTATTCCTAGCCGGTATAAAATTTTGCCAACTTTTTGTCTATAAACTATCGTCCATTGTCCGTTATTATGGTGTGCGATAACCCATAGCAGCATATGATGTTTTTCCAAACAAATTGCTAAACTTGTTAGGCTGTAATTGTAGCTAATGGTTGAGCTTCAATCCATTTCGTAAAGTAGTTGGTTCCCACTATGAGAAACTTAACTTGCCCCTTTCTCGGAGTAAACGACCCTAATATATCCATCCCCAATTTTGCAAATGGCCATGGGGAGTATATGTGGTGCAACTATTCTTGTTTTACGTGAGCGAAGTTATCATGTTTTTGGCATGGTATGCACTTCTTAACAAAGTTATGTCAGTCTGCTTCCATAGTCAACCAAAAGTACCCCGCCCTCAAAATTCTTGCTGCCATTGTATGTGATCCGTAATGGTAACTGCAAATACCTTCATGAGATCAAATTGAATTAAGTGAAAGAAAAAAAACACTCCCAAAAGCATCTACTCTATAATGATCTCAGCCTCATCATTGGTCGCCTCTTCCACCCCTACAATAGTGCCAACATTAGTTGCTTGAGGATCCTCTGAGTCTTGTTGGTCTCCATTTCCTCCTCGTCTAGTAGTCATCCCGCAAAGTCGTCCTTGTTTACATCATAGCGAGGATCCTAAACCTTCACTTCTTTGTAGAAGGGCGTCGCTTGCCTTAGGCCCTTGTTAAAATTATTTATATGTTTCTGAACTATGCATTTCTTCAAATCCTCAAGCTCAGCCTCTATTCCCTAGTACTTCTCCTTCATCTTCTTCACCGAATCCAGACACCTTGTCTTCCGCGAATCCCTGGTATATGAACCAGTCTTAGATTAAGAAACTTAACACACAATGTAGTTGTTATAACAAGCTATATGAACCAAAACACTTGATGTGTGTTAGTAGTTTACCAATCACAATACACCCCCACAATTCTTGTTGTTATCGTTGTGTTGCGCTACTAGGCCATGCGCGTGCCCGGTATTCATGAGTGCTCTAAAGATCATGCCAATATCTCATACAAGCAGCCCCACTCGACACTTATATAGGTGATTTCATCAAGTGTATACTACAAATCATACACCACCCATAAGGATATGAAAATCATTAAAACTTTTTTTAAGTTAAAAGTCTTAAACCTTAGAGAATTTTAATTACAAAGTTTAACCTCTCAATAATGTAGTCTCTAGGACTTTCACACACACCATAGGAATGAACATAATTGATTAAAATAAATCAATTAATTTAGTGCAATCAAAACTAACAAGTGACTTGTTCTTACCCATATGAACCTTATTCATGGGATCTCTAATCACAAAAGGTTGGGTTACCATCACTTGTTTGTTTCAAGTGGCTCAAGTTTCATTCCCCCCGATGTTTCTATAATCATATTTCATCGTAGGATTTTGTCAGAGGATCTGCTAGATTCCATTTTGACTTCACATACTTAATGGAAATTGTTTCACTCTTCAGTAGCTATTGCTGATTGGCAATCACAATGTATTTTCATTCCTAGTGGAATGTTAGCTAAAAAGTTCGCCAACTACTCAACTTCACTATCAGCCCTTTCAAGAACAACATACCCATATTTCTTGTTGATCTAACAATAATTGTTTGCCTAGCTGATCTCCATGAAATCACACTACCCCCAAGTGTGAACCTATTACCATTAATGGATTTTGTCTCGTCTGAATCAAATATTCATTTAGCATCATTGTACCCTTCTAGTACAATGGGAAAATCCACTATATTCAATGACATATTTCATTGAATCTCTTAAGCATCTCATAAGTCTCAATATTCCTAATTAGAATATTAAGTGTATTTTCTCAGTCTACTTACTACATAAACAACACCTGGTCTAGAAACCATCAAAGGTAGTAAGCTCCCAATTGTCTGGGCATACTAAGGTTGAGAAAATAATTCTCCTATATTTTGCTTTAATTAGTATCATAAGGGATATTCACTCATTTATAATTACTAAACTTCCTAAGAAGTTTCTCAAGAACACTTTTGGGATAGTAATAATATCACCCTTCCTTATGATTCTATCTTAAAATTCACATTGGCTCCACCTATCACCAACTTATATTTGAAAGAAACTATCTCATTGCATAACATGTCATCCACATATATAATGACATATTTTCTATTTTTTATATTTGAGGTACTATTAAATATCATTAGAATAAAAGTCATCCTAAATAACTAGTTATTTATTTTTCTTTGAAAATGGGTTAGATTCATTCACACATTTTTTTTAAATAATTGAGTAAAATTATCTGACCCCCACAATCTTAAATATTAATAATTGGCAAACAAATAAATACCTGATGATATCATCCACCGTATAGCTTCATCCTTGAAGATGAGGTTTCACGAAAGTCCATTCCGAAAGCGCACTTTGATCTAAAAACATTGTGGACCAACCTTGCACCTTAATATTATAGGATTTCAATTTTGAATATGTGCCACTTCCGTAGAATGCACATCCATGGCCCACCACCATTTCTTCAAACAATTAAATTTATTCAACAAAGGGACCTACCAGCACCCACCAGCATATCCCTATCTTCATGCATTAAAACCTTTTTTTTGTAACTTCCTCTCCTTTTTCTTAGGCATGTGAGGGGCAGTTTATTCTTCATATATGGTGAACTCCATGTTGTAATCGTTCATCACGTTTCCATGCTCAATACTGAAACCTGGTGTGGAAAATAATATCCCATCAAATGTGGATGTGAGATCAACTTGTGGAGGAGATCTCGGTGCAACGACATGCACCATCCTAAAAAGGAGGGAGGCTTGCTAACGTTGCAACAATTGCAACACTATTATTTTTGCAATACAATTATAAATATATAACACTAACTACTCTGGTACTAAAAAATAACACCCCAGTTTTTCACTTCCTAAAATTTATAATTAACACAAATTACATAATCAAAATAAAACTTCATTTCTACTTCGTAGAAAATATAAAAAAATCACTGTTTTACAACCATAGACTTTATTGAAAAGGAAAAATATAAGACTAAAAGAGTGTCTCGAACATCTCCCGATATTGACCACTCTCCCTAGTCTCTTAAGCCACTACTTAAGAAATTCATCAATTAATACCTTTGACAAGCCGAGTATCAACCTCTCCAGGTTACAATGAGTATAACCTCTTCAAGAATCATGTGTATATCCTCTTTGTGAACACGAGTATAAACCTCTCCAAGTTGCAATGAGTTTAACTTCTCCATGTATCATGCCAATCTCCCCATAAGATCAACAACTCAATTATAATCAAATGATAATCTTTCACCCAAGAGAGTCACAATAAAGTGCACAAGTTCACTTCATATAGTGAAGGATTTACAATGGTTACACTCAACCCAATAACACTCTTTAACAAAAATATATATATGATAATATAATTTCTCACAGTGTTTCTCTCTATGTATTTTCTCTTTTTCTCGGCAAGAATGATTGTGACAGTATTTCAACACTTCATATTTTTCTCTCTCGTATCTCTTCTTTCTTCTTCATCTAGGTATTTGATATATATAGTTGTGTTTGTATCACTTGATAATTGATGCAAAGTTAACTTTAAATATCTTCGTGTATTTGAATATCTGCAAATATTCTTTGTCATTCTTCACTTTGAAAGTTATTGATAATCAATCAAAGTGTATTGTTTTTTGTGAATTATCAGGTTTTTCCTTTCCATCCTTTAAACAATATGAATTCTGAATATTATAATGTTGAGGCTTCGATCGTTTGAAGATTCTTTTATCGTCTTCAATCTACAGAGTGTATTTCTTATCTCGTGATTGATTGATATTCATTGACAATATTTTAGAATAATTAATTAGAGAGGAATTTGAAATACTTTCTTTTCTTGATAATTTAATATGTGATCAACATTCTAGATGTTTTCTAAATATATCTTCACCCTTATCTTGAACTATCCTTGGTTTCCATATATTGTCTTTAATCAAAATATCTTCAAACACTGTTGAGACTTGTTGTGCAATTCGCTTTATCATGTTGATCATCAATCTTCAATGTTCATATTTGTTTGATCACTTTGCCAATGATCTTGATCCCCTTGAGATTAGATATAATGTTTTCACACCATTCCAAACTTGATTTGCTTGATCAATTGATACTCACTCAATAATTTGAATTTTACTTGTCATGTCATTCTTCCAATTAGGTCATCTAATGTGTAACATCCCGATCGAATATTACGAATTTAAATAATAAAATAGAGAAATAATACATCAGCGTCATTTATTAAAACATCATTTCCCAAAATTGCGGGAAATTTAAAACTTTATTACGTCATTATGAAATACCTTAAATCCATAATTAGAAAACTCCTTACAATATCAAAGTCTAGTAATATAAAAATTTATAATTTATTCAAAAACATAATGAAATCTGGTAAAAACTCCTCCCAGTCAAGCCCCCGCTCCGGCTCTATGCCTCACTAGATCCACCTACAACATCATCTGCTCGTGTGTACCGCGTACACGATCATCGCCAAACACAAGCAGATAGGGTGAGCTAATAATTAAATAATCATATATATAAGACATTTATATATCAATACAAGCATACCAAAGGAATTCCATCCTTTGATTTCATGTCACATGGCCACCACCATGTTACCCGTGTTCTACGTCTTCTAATGAGTACTTCAAGATGTCTTGCTACCACACCTACCAGCCACAACTGGTAGAGCACGTGCAGGAAACCATGCTACGGACCACACTACGTAACGCCAAGTGGAGTTCCCAATACGAATAACATTCGTAATGTCCCAAGACTATCAAACTTGTCAGCTCAGTACTAAGGAGGGCAATCTAACTGGACCCATCCATACGCGCCACAACATGCAAACTCACACCGGCAAAACTCGTTAACCCGAGCCACAACTCAAGAGTTCCTCGTGTTCATCCGTCATCTTGAGCCACAACTCAAGGATGCCATTCCGAGCAAAAACTCAAGGAATGCCACATGTTTAACCCTTATCCCGAGCCACAACACAAGGGATACGTTTCGAGTCACAACTCGAGGAACACTAGCAAGACGACCTTCGAAGTATCACCAAAGCCTTGTAGACCACACACATCCAAAGCAAGCAAAACAAAGGCTTAATCTGTGGATCCGAGCCACAACTCAAGGAATGCCACGTGTTTGACGGTTATCTCGAGCCAAACGAAACATGCCTCTAGATCGCCTGATGGGGGACACATGTCGCCAGGCGCCAAGCGCCTCTGATCCCTCTACCTCTACAGGTATCGCCTGGCTGGACGACCCTTACCGTCAGGCGCCACGCATTCTAGTCGCCACTATGAGTGTAATTATCGCGTGGTAGGCAAACCCCACTGCTAGGCGCTACACCAGTACTTACACAGTACTGGTTTTTTAGTTCTGGTTCAGGCACAATGACTCACACACCATCCACATTACCACTCATTCCGCGAATCATAAACTGAGTCACTTACTGTATGAATTAAGTGAGTTAGCATACTCCTTTTCATACACCTTCATTCCCTAAATACATTACATTTCTTTCTCATATTTTATTACTCGTTCAATTCTTATTTAAAGGCCTTATTTCATTAAAGTACCACCACCTATGAAGCTCATTTACTATGTCACCAATGATTCATACTTTCCAACATGATCCTAACAATGATTTCATCACCAAGCATTACTCTCCAATATTTCACATACTCATTCATACACATGTAAGATCAATTTGCCCATGAGTTACAATCAATAACTGAATTTCTCTACCTATGCTTAACTTAAACTAGCCACTACACCTTCTTATAACTCAATCCCAATCTCAACTGCCTATCAATACATTAAAACATGTAATCTCGGTCCCCTTCTTTTAATCACGCTTTTCTTTCTAACCTCCAAGGTATTTATAATAGCATATTTCAACTCTATTGTCAAATAACCCCAAACTGATTCCCACTCTGAATTTCCCTGTCTGCACTGCATGTCACAATCCACCATGGCAACTATACTAATATGGTGCCTGGCGGTAGCTACGGTGTCGTCAGGTGATTCATGCAATTCTTGGGAAAAACCCAGAATTCCCTTTTTTGTATGCGAACCCTGACATGTCCCGAATTCTAGTTTCTCCAAGTTTTTGACTTAATAGTCTACACTCATGTGATTAAGTTCATACTTCATTCATACCCTCGTAATACACAAAAATTCAATTTATCTGCCTCATTTTAATATGATCAAAATCCAAAACCCCCAAATCTGAAACCCTAATATTCATCTTTGGTTAATTCCACTTAACTCTTGCTCATCTCATTGAAATTCCACTATGATCCCTTTTTCCCAGATTCCCATAATCTAGTACAACGTTTCCACTAATCAAAATCAATCTAGAACTCCAAGAACATCAAAATCGAGCCAAAATTGGATCGCGCCACCTGGCGGATGCTTATCACCACTAGGCCATTCATCAAAACCCAAAAAACTAGGTTGATTAGCTTATGTCGCCTGGTGGCACAAGGCTCACTGCTAGGCGGTTCCGCGTAGGAACCTAGAAAACACACAAAATAACATGAATCGCCTGGCAGCAGTTCATCTTTCGCCAGGCAGTTTCTGGAAAATTCCCAGAAACTACGAATTTAAGTAGAATCAGGCAAAGCTTAATCATAGAATTATACATACATCATGCAAAAGACTATTACAAAATAAATTTACAGATTCCAGCTCCCCTAACCTGGTTTCCTTGCTAAAACTTGAGAATTCCAAGGTTCTTCTTGATCAACAATGGCTTCTCTTGCTTCCCCTCTTTTCAACTCCTTATCTCACTGACTATCACAGTTTTAGCTCAGAACTCTCTCTCCCTTTTGTGCACCACAATGGCAACCTTCAACCTTTCTCTTTTCCCTCTTAATTTCTTCCTTAATTGGTTCTTAATTAAGGTTAATGGCCAAAAACGAAAATTGGCATTAACATGACCTTAATTATCATTCAAGACTCATTTAGTGGTTGTTTTTCCAGCCCCTCTTGGCTGTCCCTTTGTTAGCTAGGGTTTCTGGCTTTTCACCTTCATGCCAAAAAGAAAATTAGCAAAAAGAAAGCTTCATTTGTCTCTACTAAGGTTCAAACCCATAACCATGCCAATGTCAAGTAAATGCACAACCATTCAATCCATTCATGTTTTATGATAATTCCTATAAATATAGGATTATATTATCACTCCCTATGTTCAATTATATTGTTAAAATAATGCACAATTAAAATAACATATAAATGGCATACGTAGGACTTGGACCTAAGTCCTCTCACAAAATAAAGTACTCTCAACCAATTCAACTGGTACTATTCCTTGTCACAACAGTCAATATTTAATGCCATAAAGGCTGCCACTACCCGCATTTATTAATTATTTATTTATTTAATTAATTAAATTTCGCGGGTCTTACATAATGGAAGTGCTCGTCTAATAGTTATTTCAACATTGTGCTTCATAAGTTGACTTTGACTTGTCTAATTGATACTCATCTAATAGAAGTATTCAACATTAAGCTCATTAAGATTACTTTGACTTATCTAGCGTAGAAACTTGTTTAATGCCTTTGTGAATTAGCGTTTCACTTGTCTAACATCGTATTAACTTGTTTGATTGTATTTGTCTAATCTATTTTTCTACTAGTATTGACTCATCTAATATCTCATTGGCTTGTCTGATAGATACTCATCTAGTATCCTTTGTGTGCTTTTTGCATTGACTTCTCTAATGCACTATGTTGACTTGTTTGCTTGCTTACCTTGACTCGCCTGATGCTTCTTTGACTCATCTACTCTTGTTAGAAGTCTAGAACTTTGCTATTTTAGATTGACTTTTTTCGTCAACATGGTCGTCTAATGCCGCATCTTACTCTTTACATTGTTTCAGTTGTGTGGTCCTTAAGCTCTGACTTGTTGTCTTGATTTGTCTAATGTATTCAACTTCACGCAAGTTGTCTAACACTTGTGTAGAACCTGAATTCTCTGATGGCTTCATTGTCTAATCTAGCCTTCCACTCGTCTACCCAATGCTTTCAACTATGTTCATCTAAGCCTTGTCATCTCATATGTTTGCTTCTTCCTTTCAAGTTGTAACTTGTTCTTTGTTGTGTTGTGCTTGTCCTAAACTCATTGCACACACATTAGCTGAACAAACATATGTATATATACATTCACATTCACATGCAGATCATGCACACATTCTTGCCTTATTTAATGGTCATGTTCACATATCTAATGATGCTTGTTTCTTGATTAACCCTTTTTATGTTCAGAGATTTCCTAAAATATTGTTCTAATCATTCTTGGCTTATCTAGAACATGTTTACTTATCTTTGTTTGTTTCTTAGCTAAACCCTTACAAACTTAGACTCATCTATAGGGTTTTCCTGCATCTACTGCTAACAATCTCCTCTGGTGATAAATCATGATCATCACAAATGGAGACCACAACCACAAAATAGAAGGGTAAGCTAACGTAACGAAGTAAAACATCAATTTTGAGAATAAACTTCGAAAGTGTTTAAAATCCCAAAATATCTAAAAATAAGAATATCTTTTTCAAAAAATACTTGTATTCCATTAAAGTAAAGCATATGAAAGTTCACCAAGTTAGACTCTTAGGAAAGAGAGGTGAGTCACAAATGGACAAACTTAAAATCTTTGTCTTTCCTAGCTAGAGTCTTTTCAAGATCATTTTTCACTAGTCTCAATAGTCATTCAAAAACTTAGATAATTGAAAATAACATACCAATAACTTTTAAAATGAAATAAAGCATTGACTCGCATATTTCTCAATCTAGAGACATTTGTCCTTTGACATCAACTCAATAGAGTTCTCTGCCCAAAGACACCAGTCCTCTGGCTTTAACACTTCAAACCTGTCTCAAGTAAGCCTCGATTTATAAAGTTCTCAGTCTACAAACATTTGTCCTCTAACATCGACACTCGAGAACTAAGTATCAAACACTAGTCAATCAAGTTCTTTGCCAGAGACATCTATCCTCTGGCTTCGACACTCCAAAGACCCTCCACCAAAAAAAGCACACTCAAACATAGATCGTAATGTTCTTTGCCTAGAGACATTTTTCCTCTGGTTTAAAACTGCCATTTAATAAAAAAAAAACTTTTTTAGAATAATAATTTCAAAATCAAAACTTTCAACATCTTCACCACCAAAACCATATTTTCATCATCAAATAAAAAAAATATACAAAACTAAAAAGAATCATAATCTACTCAGCTTCACAACACACATACAAGTAAGAAAGTTTGCCTCCATCACTACCTAAGATACTCACAAACCCTTATACCCATGAAATTTTATTTAAACTATTTTAAAAAATTATAAAATATCCTTTTTTTAAATAATTGCGATTATCAATGGGCACTTGTGGATTTTAAAAAATTTGCAGGTATTTTTTAAACGGGTACCTAACGGATAAAAGGGTGGGTTGCAGAAGCATTAACCATGCCTGACCTGACCCGTTGCCATCCTTACTTATAACATCTAACAATATCTAATAATATCCTTTTAATTGAATAATTTATTTACCCAATCATATATCTTAAAAGTTCTTTTAAATAAAATAAATAACTAATACATTATTTTATCTGCTATCATAATCTTTTAAATAAAAAAATTTTCTAAATTTAATAATTAACAAATCAATAAATCTTTTAAATTATATTGCTAATAAACCATTATATAATTGACTTAAAATATACTTTTTACCTCATTTATCTATTTTCCTAATTACTATAATTTCTAAGGTCTAATAGTCAATACTAGGGATGACAATATGAGCCTAGCCCGTCAGGTCGGCACGGAGGTCCCCAAAAAAAAATACGTGGGATGGGCTAAGGTTGTTGGTAAAATCATATCTGTTTGATATATCTTAACCAAGAAAGGGATCTGAACTGGTTATTGAGTCTTTCACTTATTTAAATTAAATTTTGAAAGTTTCTTTAACCTTTATGACCCAATTAACCAATTTTACAGTTCTGTGTTAATGGACTATGTAAAGCAATCAAGAAAGATGTAAAAGATGAGAGAAACAAAAAATACAACAATTTTTATACTGGTTCGATTCAAAATGAATCTACATCCAGTCTTCTCCTAAGTAACCCACTTAGGAGGATTCCACTAAATCAATAGAGTTACAAAAATTACAAGAGCATCTATATATAATTCAAGACCCTAAAGACTAAGGAGCATGATCTACAAATCAAGAACTCCCCCTAGATGCAATGCATCTACACAATTGCACCTAGACCTTCACTTTACATAGTGAATCAACTATGAACAGAAATACAATAAGAAAGAAGCAAGGAACGAATACACCTAGTGGATGTGCAGATTTGTCACTTGATCCTAGATCCAAGCTTGACCCATCAAGGTTGAATCCACCATCAATCTTCTTGAATGTCCCATTGAATGATCTCCCAATAAAGCACAAGAACTCGGTGTAACTTGATCTTAGAAAAAGAAGTCTCTCAGTTCGTTTCTCTATAATTCAGTTATTTTCTCTTTGTTTTAAAACTGATTTCAAAACTATTTTTATACCAGAGTTCTGATGTAGTAATTAATGGATTAGGTATTTACCTAATAGATTATCGTGAGTGTATTTTCACTGCATCAGTGCAGTGCCTTAATATAATCTATTAGTTAAGTATTTAATCCATTTACGAGTTCTGCTTTTGACACATTCAAAAGTTTGATAGCTAATTTAATCCAATTCAAGCTTCTTTTATATGTAATGCTTGATCTACAACATCTAATGTACAAGCTAGAAAATCAGGACTAATCCTAAACCAATGATGCACATGATGCATAGCCTTGGACATCATCAAAACCATCTTCACTTGAGTTGAACAAGCTCCCCCTTTCAAGAATCTCCCCCTTTTTGATGATGGTAAAAATGTGTCCTGCAAAATAGAGACAAGACAAACAACCTTTCTCCCTTTTTGGACATTAGCAAAAAGAAACAGAGGGGTGTAACACAACCAAACCAGCACATACCAAAGCTATCACACATTAACAATACAAAAGTATGATAGTATTAACAATGTAGCAGGTGAAATCAGTAGCACAGGTTAACATCAGAGTGCAGACAACCATAAATCAAATTAGCATTGTAATATCTGTGTAAATCAGCAGTGCATAAATTAATGGAAGTGTAGAGCAAATAGAAACCAAGACCAATGGGATGGATAAACAGATCCAGCAACAGGAATATCAGAGTGCATACAGGCAGTTAAGGATTACAGTACAAGCAGATGACTAATCTAATGAATTATGTAGTGTTCAGAAGCAAATGAGCCATAGCAGGAAAATGATAATCGATTAGAGAATGACCTAATGGATTAATTTAGTGAACAAACATGTAGTAAATTCAAAATATGGGAGTACTTCAACCAACAATTATACTTAATCACAATAGAAGAGGAACTTTTCACCTTGGCAATGCCTAAAATTTGACCTTTGTTATTATCACCTCTTGTAACATGACCATTAATTGGCTTTGTAAGATATCTTGCAGAAGTTCTTCACATCTCCTTTCATGTGTCTTGAGCATCCATTATATAGAAGCTACATTGCTTTCCTTGCATCAAGACACAACTGAAACATAGGTTAAAGAGAAGATGCATGTACCCAATTGAACTTGGGTCCTTTCATGTTAGTGGTTTGAGGTGTTCCTTTAGGTACCCATTTGCACTCTCCTTTAGGAACCCCATAATTTCTAAAATAGTAGGAATTTGATTCATGTCCAAGTTCAGAACAGTAGGAGCAAATAGAAGATGTTAATTTACTCATATTTAGAAAATTTCTGGTGCCTAATGGATTAAATTTGCCACTGTAACCTATTCCTTCTTTGTTAAGCACACTCCTTTGAGATCCTAACACTGCATCAAGGTTTGATCTTCCCAAGGTGAATTTTAAGAGAGTTTTCATTAGGTAATCTATCTTTTCTAGCTTTCCTGGGTATTTTTCACATTGGGGAGAGCTTGTGTCATCTTTGGACCTAGAGTGTTTCTTAGATTTTTCTAGTTTTTCAAGACTTGTTATCAGATTTTCATTTTCCTCTTCTAGTTGTTTTACTTTACCTTCAAACCATTTAATTTCTCCTCTACGCTTATTATTTGACTTTTGCAATTTCGTGACTTCCTTATGCAATTCATTACAAGCATTAAGTAATTCATAGTAGTTATTTTCATCATCATTGGAGTTGAAACTACTCACACTGCTCTTAGAAGAGCCTATTCTAGCCATAAGATAGAGGTTAGTTTCTTCCTTAATGCTTCCATCAGATTCACTAGATGAGTTGGAGTCACTGTTGTAAGCTTTCCTTTTCTTCTTGTGCTTGTCTGCCTCACCTTTCTCTTCTAGTTTTTGCTTCAACTTGAGGACAGGGCATTCAGGTTTGATGTGTCCCATTTTTCCACACTCATAGCAGGTTGGAATAACATGTTTTTCTTGCTTCCTAGAGGATCTTTTAATTTCTGCAAAATTACTGTTAGTTTTATTCTTGTATTTCAGAAATTTTGAGAACCTCTTTACTATTAGTCTCAAGGCTTCACTGTCGGAGTTATAATCATCATCTGCATATCCAACCTTTTTGGAATTAGATTTTGCAGCAGATTTTAGAGTCTCTTTAAGGCTATAGTGTGCCTTTTTTCTCCATCCTCTTCTTCCTTGAGTCTTCCAAGCTCTAATTCATGTTCCCTCAATTTTCAAAAGGGAGTGGCTATTTTCATGCTAGTGAGATCTCTTGATTCAGAAATAGCTATGACTTTTGGCTCCATGTCCTATTTAAGATCTTCAAAATTTTGATATTGAGTTCCCCTTTGTCAAAAGTCTTGCCAAAAGCTAGGAGATGATTTACTATATGTGTAAATCTTTTTTGCACATCACAAATGCTTTATCCAGCCTTCATTCTGAACATATCATACTCCTAAATGAGAGTGTTTTTCCTTGCCCTTTTGACTTCATTTGTGCCATCATGGGTTACTTCCAAAACATCCCACATTTCTTTGGTTGATTCACACACAAATACCCTGTAAAATTCACCCAAAGTTAGTGCAGAAGATATAATATTTTTGGCTCTAACATCATAGTGTGCCCTTTTATTCTCATCAAGAGTCCATTGTGAGAACTCTTTGGGGACAGTTTTGCCTTCCACAACTTTAATGGGTTTAAAAGGTCCATTAACTATAACATCCCAAACCCCTTTGTCCATTGATTCAAGAAAAATTTGCATTCTAATTTTCCAAAAAGGGTAGTTTTCACCAGCAAATAGAAGGGGTCTGTTGTTGGATGCCCCTTCAACAAAGGTTTAAGATGTATTATACATATCAGGATCTTTCTAATCGACTATCGTGCAATTCACCAGCTCTGGTGCCAATTGTTAAAATCAAATCTCTCTAATATATCTTAACCAAGAAAGGGATCTGAATTGGTTATTGAGTCTTTCACTTATTTAAATTGAATCTTGAAAGTTTTTTTAACCTTTATGACCCAATTAACCAATTTTACAGTTCTGTGTTAATGGACTGTGTAAAGCAATCAAGAAAGATGTAAAAGATGAGAGAAACAAAGAACACAACAATTTTTATACAGTTCGATTCAAAATGAATCTACATCTAGTCTTCTCCTAAGTAACCCACTTAGGAGGATTCTACTAAATCAATAGAGTTACAATAATTACAAGAGCATCTATATAATTCAAGACCCTAAAGACTAAGGAGCTTGATCTACAAATCAAGAACTCCCCCTAGATGCAATGCATCTACACAATTGCACCTAGACCTTCACTTTACATAGTGAATCAACTATGAACAGAAATACAATAAGAAAGAAGCAAGGAACGAATACACCTAGTGGATGTGCAGATTTGTCACTTTAATCCTAGATCCAAGCTTGACCCATCAAGGTTGAATTCACCATCAATCTTCTTGAATGTCCCATTGAATGATTGATAGAGGTCGTACCCCACCAAATTAAAATTGAATAAATGCAAAATATGAAAGTGAATCAAGTCGTCTCCCAACAACCAATATTTTCATTCAAAGCTTCAATTTCCAGATGAACACAACAATACAACACAGGGGGGTTTGGCAGATTTATGGATGCAACACACAACTGAAAACTTAAATGCAAATGTCTAAAATCAATGTAAAAGCAACGTTGATTCCTTGCTTCAAATGAACATCCACCAATCACGGATTACAACTCAAAATGGTTATATTAACTCTCATGGAACTCGAATTAACTACTAAGTGCAAATTAACCCGAACTCAAGTGCAATTAAGCAAAGCACACATCCATGAATCCGCTATAGTTCACTAAGCATGAACACACAATGATTCCACTCTGCAATTTAAGCAAAAACAGAATGGTTTCCTCATTTAAACCCAAACGCAAATTCAGAATTCAGAGATTAATATAACTCCACCGAACAAAACACTAATCTCAAGGTTTCAATCCATTATCTACAAAGAATCAACACATAAACTTAGTTCCTCATGGAATCCGAATAAGGCTTAAACATAAATTTTTGATTCAACGATCCAAATGAGTGCAAATTGATGCAGAAAACCTAAATTGGTGCAGGAATCGAAAATGAGCAAGGAAAGAAATGGGAAACAACGAAAACAACAACCAAAAATGAGAATACTTCAATATAAATGTTACCCAAATGGTAGAAAACGTTAATACAGGTTTAATGTGCTGTCCAAGACTCATAAAACGTGAAAAATGAATGGAAAACGTCAAAAATTCGGTTATGCCACCATGGGTCACCTTCCAAAGCTTAAAAACAACAAAAATGGAGGTTTGAGAGAGTGGAGAAGGAAGAGAAGCGGCTGGTGCATGTTGAATGACCTAAAACTCGTGGTTACCTCACCCCTTCCACTAGTATTTACAAAAATGTCATTCTGCCACATTTAATTACAAAAATGCCACTCTTGGGCCTCTAATGTTGACCCATTCACTTTGCTGACGTGGAAATGATGTGGAAATGATGTGGTGACTCTCTTCAACTGAATATTGATGTCCAAGCTCCAAAATTGCTTCACCCAAATATCTAAAAATAATGAAAAACAAAAATTAGGCCAAATAATGTGAAATTAGTCCAAATTCAGAATAGTGGCCCAATAAGCCCAATAGATGAAAAACACTCTAAAGGTGAACAATTAAGCATTGAACAACTATCTAATGGGTACAAGAAGGCTAGTGGAATGGAAGAAAATAATGACTCATCAATGATCGACCAATAAAGCACAAGAACTTCGTGTAAGTTGATCTCAGAAAAAGAAGTCTCTCAGTTCGTTTCTCTGTAATTCAATTATTTTCTCTCTGTGTTAAAATTGATTTCAAAACTATTTTTATACCAGAGTTCTGATGCAGTAATTAATGGATTAGGTATTTACGTAATAGATTATTGTGAGTGTATTTTCACTACATCAGTGCAGTGCCTTCATATAATCTATTAGTTAAGTATTTAATCCATTTACGAGTTCTACTTTTGACACATTCAAAAGTTTGATAGCTGATTTAATCCAATTCATGCTTGTTTTACATGTAATTCTTGATCTACAACATCCAAAAATATTACATCATCTACACTAACTTTGGATGAATTTTATAGGGTATTTGTGTGTGAATCAGCTAAAGAGATGTGGGATGGATGTTGTGGAGGTCACCCATGAGGGCACTGATGAGGTAAAAAGAGTAAGAAAGAACACTCTCATTCAGGAGTAGGAGATGTTCAGAATGAAGGCTGGGGAAAGCATATGTGATGTACATAAGAGATTTACACATATAGTAAATCACCTCTTAGCTCTTGGCAAGACCTTTGAGAAAGAAGAACTGAATATCAAAATCTTGAAGAGCTTAAACAGGACATGGCAGCCCAAAGTCATTGCAATTTTAGAATCCAAAGACCTCACTAGCATGAACATAGCCACACTTTTTGGGAAGCTAAGAGAACACGAACTAGAGCTTGGAATACTAAAGGAAGAAGAAGATGGAGAAAAGAGGCACACAATAGCCTTGAAGAGTGCTGTAAAATCTGCAGCAAAACTGAAGAAAGCAGATTTTGTAGATGACTCTAATGATGGAAACTCTGACAGTGAAGCCTTGAATTTAATGGTGAAAAAGTTCTCTAAATTCTTGAAGTTTAAAAATAAAACTAACAACAACTATGCAGGAAACAAGAAGCAATCCAAAAAAAAGGAACGTTCTAGCACTCAGACTTGTTATGAGTGTGCAAAATAGGACACATCAAGGCAGACTACCATGTGCTAAAGATGAAGCAGAAACTGGAAGAGAAAAATGAGGTAGAAAAGCACATGAAGAAAAAGAAAGCGTACATTGCTTGGGAAGAAAATGATTCCAGCACATCTAGTGAATCTGATGATAGCACTGAGGAAGAGAACAATTTGTGTTTGATGGCTGGAACAGGATCATCCAAAAGCAGTATGAGTAAACGTAGAGGAGAAATTAAATGGCTTGAAGGTAGACTAAAACAGTTAGAAGAGGAAAATGAAAATCTGATAACTTGCTTGGAGAAACTAGAAAAATCTGAAAAGTATCCTAGGTCTAGATGTGAACACTGCCCAGGACAACTAGAAACGATAGAGTATTTGATGAACCTAGCCATTTTTCAAATTCCTGCTACTTTAAAAACAGTGGGGTTCCTAAAGGGAAATTTCAATGGGTACCCAAAGGCACTACAAAACAGTCTAACATAAAAGGACCCAAGTTTACCTGGGTACCTGCTTCATCAAAATAATTTGTTTTGCAGGAACATGCTGAAGCTAAGCAGTCAATGTGGTATTTGGACAGTGGCTGTTCAAGACACATCATAAGTGATAGCAAAAAATTCAGCAAAATCTCTCATAAGGTAAGTGGGCATGTTACATATGGTGACAATAACAGAGGTAAGATTCTTGGTACAGGTAAAGTAATGTCCTCATCTTCTGTTGAGATTAAGGATGTATTGCTAGTTGATGGACTTAAACACAACCTGCTTAGTATTAGCCAATTGTGTGATAAGAACCTAAAAGTAACCTTTGAAGCTAATCATTGTTTAATTTGTCATGCATCCACAAATGAACTGGTGTTTGTTGGAAAAAGGATTCAGAACATATACATGGTAGATTTTGAAAACACTTCATTTGATTCTATTGCTTGTCTATTTGCTAAAAATGATGAACCTTGGATTTGGCACAAAAGACTTGCACACATACACATGAGGCACCTAAATAAGCTCGTATCAAAGCATTTAGTCACTGGTTTGCCTGACATAAAATTTAAACTAGATAAATTATGTGATGCATGCTAAAAAGGCAAACAAGTAAAGACTTCTTTTAAGTCAAAGCAGCATATTTCCACTTCTAATCCATTAGAACTAATACATATGGATCTGTTTGGGCCATCTAGGACCAAAAGCTTAGGTGGAAATTATTATGCACTTGTACTTGTTGATGACTATTCTTGTTTTAACTGGACCTTCTTTATTTCATCTAAAAGTGACACCTTCCAAGTCTTTAGAAAATTTGCCAAAATTCTTCAAAATGAGAAAGATTTGAAAATCAAGTCTATTAGAAGTGATCATGGGGGTGAGTTTCAAAATGAATCTTTTGAAAAGTTTTGTGAACATCACGACATCTCTCATAATTTCTCAACCCCTACAACACCATAGCAAAATGGTGTTGTAGAAAGGAAAAATCGATCTTTAGAAAAGTTGGCAAGAATAATGCTCAATGACAACTCTTTGCCAAAATACTTTTGGGCAGATGTTGTAAGCACAACTTGCTATATGCTTAATAGAGTCTTAATCAGACCTATTTTGAAACTCACACCGTATGAAATCTTCAAGGGTAAAAAAACCAAATGTGTCTTATTTTAAAGCCTTTGGTTGCAAGTGTTTCATACTAAATAATGGTAAATCCAATCTTGGCAAGTTTGATTCTAAAGTTGATGAAGGCATCTTCCTAGGTTATTCCTTGACTGGTAAAGCTTATCGAGTCTATAATAAATGAACATTAACCATAGAGGAATCCATTCATTTTGCATTTGATAAATTTATTGAAAGTCAAACTAACTCCTCTGGTCCAAGAAATAGTGCAGATTTAATTGGAATAGGTGCAGATCTGACACAACCTGAATCTGAAACAGCAGTAGAGCACTCATTTGGTGCAGCTGCACCCTCATCTTCTACAGCAGAGCTGCCTACTGATTGGACTGTTCCTAAAAATATGTCTCTTGACAACATTATAGGAGATATCTCTAAAGGTGTTTCCACTCAAAGTCAACTAAGCCAATTCTGCTTGAACGTGGCTTCTGTATCTCAACTTGAGCCAAAATCAATGAGTGATGCTCTCAAGGATGACCCGTGCAGTCATATGAGTTGAACCCGCAAGCTCGTAGTAGCCCGACTTGCAGTGGCTCATGACCCGTGCAGGCTGGCCTGAGACATACGCGGGTTGGCCCGTGGGCCTACATAATCTAACTTAATAACCTAAAGTAAATTTAAGGCAAAAGGCAACCAGTTTGTTCTCTCTTCTCTGCTCTCTTCACATACCACACGACCAACACTACGCTTCAAATTTTCCACTGATCCACCACCAACCTGCACGTCGCTAATCCACCGTATCGGAGCAACGCGAATCGCGTCACCACCCCTCCCATTTGTTTCGAATTATGGCTTCTTCCAAATTGTGGCTTCGAATTTGTGGCTGACGGGGTTTTGTTATCTTGAAAAGTTGACATAACTCTTAGTGACATAAATCTACCTTAAGAAGAGTCTCTTTTCTATTGTATTTAGCTCGTCACACTTGGTTGTACAATCTCCTCAGTTTGTAAGTTAACATCTATTCTCATAAATCCGTAGTGTTGTTAAAAAGTTGTTACGGTGTAGTGCCATAATAGTATAGCGGGGCGGTTTTGGCAGGCATCCGTTGTAAGCTACCCATCATTTCTACTGTAGTGATTTATGGTTCCATTGCTGAAATTGGTTTCTACTGTAGTGATTTATGGTCATCATGTGTGTGGAAAATTGGTGTTGTTGATTTGGTTTGCATTGCTTTTTTCAATTCAAATTGAATTTTTGCTGTGATGTGAGGGTGTATTATTGTTGATGTGTGTGTATCAGGAAATTCAATTGGAATTTAGAAATAAGAATTTATGATAATGATGTTCACATACCACTTTGGCAAAAATGAAATTGAGGATGATGTCTAAAACTGTTGAGATTGATAAAAGGAAAACTAAGGCTAACACATCTAATTATTGGAGGTATTTTACTAAGCTTAAGGTGGATAAGGATGGGAAAGAAAGGGCAAAGTGTAATGGTTGCAATAAGATATTTATGTGTGGTGGAAGAAAATATGGAACTTCTCATTTGAACCGCCATCTTATGAAATGTGATAAAATAAAAAGTGAAGATATTGGTCAAATGATGTTAGATATGAAGGGAAAGAAAATAGATCAATCAGTACATTGTCAGTTGTTATGTGAACTAATTGTTAGGCAATATATGCCTTATAAATTTGTTGAGTATCCTGAGCTTAGGAGTTAGATTAGATACTTGTGTCCTAATGCAACTATGGTTACTAGAAACACTATTAAGGCAAATATTGAGAGAATGTACGACAAAGAAAAGTTAATGCTTAAGAATCTGCTTGTTTCTATTCCTAGTAGGATTTGCTTAACTTCTGATTGTGGGCATCAATTAATACTAAGGGATTTATAGCTTTGACTGCCCATTTTGTGTACTTGAGTTGGAAATTAAATAACAAGCTTCGAAACTTTTGTCACATGCCACCCATCCCCCCTCCCACACACACAGGTTTTAAGTTGTCAAAGAAAGTTTATGAAATTTTGCAAGATTGGGGATTAGAGAAAAAAGTATTTTCTATCACTTTGGACAATGCTTCTTCTAATGATGTGCTTCAAAATTCCTTAAGAACTCAACTTAATCTACATAATGGCTTGATATGTAGGGGGTTCTTTCACATTCGTTGTTATGCACACATAGTAAATTTGATATGCAAGAAGGATTAAAGGTACTAGGTAATGCTTTGGATCTAATTAGAAATAGCATCAAATATATTAGGGGTTCAGAGACTAGAATGGTCAAATTTAAACAATGTATTGACAAATTTGATGATATTGAATATTCATGTGGGTTCTCTCTTGATGTCCCTACACGATGGAACTCAAGATACTTGATGCTCAAAGGTGCCTTAAAATATTGGTGTTTTATTGGAAGCTTGCCATTGGTTGACGAATGTTACAAATATTGTCCTTCAAAGGAAGAAAAAATTTGTAGGTTTTTATTGCCTTTTTATGATATGACAACCTTAATTTTTGCCACAAGCTATCCCACCTCAAATCTGTATTTCTTACAAGTTTGTAAAGTTCAAAGTTTGTTGCTGAAGAATGTTAAGGATGGAGATGAAGTAATAAAGCATATGGCTGAATTGGTGATGATAAAATTTCATATGTATTGGGATGAATATAGTGTTGTGCTTGCTTTTGGGGCAATTTTAGACCCAAGAATGAATCTACAAACATTGGCCTATTGCTTTGAAAAGATCGATCCAGTAACTTTTGGATCCAAATTGGTAAGAATCAAGGAAAAATTGTACAACTTTTTTGCTAAATATAGTAAAAGTTTGCCAATAACAACATCATCAAATCTTCTAAAGCGCAAACAAGGACAATCTTCTTCTTCCTCATCCGCTTCTCTTCCACATCTAAGCCTATTTGATGTAAGTTTATGGTTTCATTTCATTTCAATTTATTTTTTATGCAATTCTTCATTAGGATTTTCCTACCTTATTTTTTCAATGTTGTAATACGAATTAAAAGAGTGTGATAATGAATTAGGTAATAGATTTGGAAAGAACCAACTTGAGATATATTTGGAGGAACCAAATCTAGGTTTTCGATTTTTGGAGCAGATAGATGTGTTGGAATGGTGGAAAAATAATTGTCTAAGATTTTCTAAGTTATCCATTATGGCTAGATACCTTTTAAGCATTCCAATAACGACTGCGACATCTAAATCTTCTTTTAGAATTAGGTCTCAGATCCTTACCAAATATAGGAGTTGACTTTTGCCCGAGAATGTAGAATTCAATATTGGCATTTCTAGTTGGAAGCATGGTTTTGTTAAGGGTAATTATTTAATTCTTACTTGGTATTACTTATTAATTACTTGGTAAGTATTTCATTCATACTTATTAATTACTGTTTTGTTTAAATGTATGCATAGATAAGGTAGAAAATGTCAATTACCAAAATGTGGAGCTAAATGAAAGGTCCTATGCTATTGTTACATCAAATGTTATAAGCATGGGAGATGAAGAACAATAGATTATCACCACGAAGATAAAGATGTTTCTAGACTATTTTTCTTATTTGGACTATTGTTTATTGTTTTGATGTTTTTTATTGCACTTGATATGATGTCCAGGACTTGCTTTTTTCATGCTCAACGACTTGTTTTGATGCTCTAAGACTTGATTTTATGGAGTGTTTTTTTATGTTTTTTATTGCACTTGTCCAAGACTTGATTTATTTCACTATTATGATGTACAGGATCTGCTTTAAGATGCCAAGATCTGATTTTTTTTAAGTTAAACTGCCCAAAGTGTGCGGGCCAAGATATGTGTGGGGCGGACCTTGTTTTCCAGTTTGCGAAATTTGTATGGGGCGGGCTTGATGCGGGTCAGGCCTAATGCGGGTCGGGCCTGATGCGGGCCTGGTCTAAACGGGCCAAGCTGACCCGTACGGCCATCCCTAGTCAATATTGTTTCACTTTATCATTTGGTCATTGTTAATTCAATCTTTGACAAAGCTATTTCAATTCATGAACACACTTTAGATAAAATAATAAGAATATCTCATATATATGAATTAGACTTATGAGTAGTAGTATGCATATGAAAATTATTTTTCTGAGTCAAATCAACACATTCTTTTGTAATGTTTGATGGGTTTTTTTGTAGTCAAGCATTAGTGTTAGATTATTTTCTTTGTCTAATCTTATATAGAAAACTTTTTTCTGTTTATTAGTTACTCAAAGACTTTAGGTTGTGAATCACTGTAATGTATGTTTCATTACTTAATAGATTTTGTTATCATCAAAACATAATTGGAAACTCTTCTTGACGAATTCGTTTTCTAGGGTTTGCGTTGTCTATTCCTTACAAGACCCTCTAATTAGACTCTTCTAACTGGAATGTCTAAGATGTCTCATTCGTCCAACAATGCTTAAAAATCTTATGTTACCACATAATAACATTCAAAACTCATTTTACACGTTTTGGATAAATCGCATTAAAGTTTAAGAAAACTAATATCAAGCCATATGTAGATGTATACAAATGTACACATCAAAATGCAAAACATATTATATTTGTTGAAAATTCAATGAGATAAGCAATGTATATGGTGTCAAAAATCCTTACATATCTTTGACTAAAGCTCAATTAATTTCATTTGCACATATACAAGTTAAAACATTATATTTAGATTCAATTGTTCTTCAAGAAAACTAAGATTAAATATTCCAAAATAAGATAGAAAATGTAATTATCATATATAATTTGTTTATTAAATCCTACACATAAATTTGATTATCTAGGAATATCGTGATCGTTACAACTTGATTAAATTCATTAGAACAAAATAGAAATTGAATTTTGAAGTATCAAACATTCTCTGATAAACACGTTAGACAAAGTCTTAGAGTCTTCCAATTAGAGACAAAAGTAGATTTGTCGAAGAGACCTATAACTGCATGATCACACATGTTACAAAGATTATATATAATATTAATCCACATACTTAGAACGTTTGTTATCATAAAATTCATTAAGTGGTCTTATAAAAACTAGGCGATCTGGTGGGTGGTGGGTGTATTTACATTTTATCTTAACAATGTCAAATAGTGTAACCTTAATATATAGTCTATTACTAAGAGATGATCCAATATTATAGGAGAAAAATCTCCATTGCAACAAATGGGCCAACAAGACACAAAAAGACCATGCTTAAGGTAAATAATCATCACATAAAGGTTTTCACCACCACTAGAGAAGAAAGAACACAATCTTGATTCATTCACACACCATAAGTACAACAAAGAAGGCACTATCCACTACAAGAAAACTTCTAAATAGTGACCAATAATTATTAGTAACTACAGTGACCAATTTAGCTACCAATTTACAAAACAAAAAATTATTGGTTACTAAAATAGTCACTATTATGAATAAAAAATTATAATCGACCGTTAAATTGGTCTTTAAAATTAAGGCTTAAATATGCATTTGGTCCCTATTTTTGTTGTTTTTATTCAATTTGGTCCCTATTTTCGTTTTGTGTTCAATTAGGTCCTCATTTTCATCAAACTGTGGTCAATTTGGTCCTTTTTCACTAACGGTGTTTAAATAGTTAACGTTTTTGAATAATACAAACCATGTGTCAGCTTCTGTTTTTTTTTTTTTTTTTTAATTTTTTTTAATTTTTTTTTTAATTTTTTTAATTTCAAAAAATATGTCCACTTGTCAAGTCACAATTGTGCCATGTGTCAATGCTAGTGCCACATGTCAGTTTGTGGTTGTATTATTTCTTTTTGTTCAATTTAGTCCCGATATTCGTTATTTTTGTTCAATTTAGTCCCTATATTCGTTATTTTTGTTTAATTTAGTCCAAATTTTGTTAAAATAGAACCATTTAATTTTCAAAATTGACATAAAATTTAGTTATTTTTTAAATTCAATTATAAATTATAAAATTTAATTATAAATTGAATATATTTCTTAGATATAATTATTTAAATATTATTAAAATATAATTATTACAAATTTTAAAAATATATATTAACATTTGTAAAATTCAAATTTAAATTTAAAATATTTAATATTTTTATTGCATTTTAGATATTAAAATCTAAAATATTTTATATTTAAATGTTAATTTTACAAATATTAGTTTACTTTTCTAAAATATTTTAAATATTTAAAATATTTTTATATATCAATTTTAAAAGTATTTTAGAATATAAATATTAGAAAAAAAAATTAATAACAATATTCTTATAATATTTTAAATAATTATATTCTATTTAACAATTAAATATAAGAATTTTATTCGATTTATAATTAAATTTAATAATTTATAATTTAATTTAAAAAATAATAAATTCAAATGTCAATTTTAAAAAGGGTTAAATATGTTTTTGGTCCCTTAACTTTCAGTAAATTTTGGAATTAGTCCATTTTGAAACTTTGGACCAATTTAGTCCTTCATCTTTCGAAATACGTGGATTTAGTCCTTTTAATTAAATTT
>Ga0214544_1001093_pt1 | contig 54695 bp, 35 predicted proteins | sample CNSS3metaG_FD_160074 | JGI IMG/M metagenome (GOLD analysis project Ga0214544, IMG submission 160074) | Root nodule microbial communities from cowpea collected in UCLA plant growth center, Los Angeles, California, USA - CNSS3 | ecosystem: Host-associated > Plants > Roots > Nodule | place: USA...
TTTTTTATTGTTTATTTTATATATATATATATATATATATATATATATATATATATATATATATATATATATATATATATATATATATATATATATATATATATTTATTTATTTATTTAAGGGTATTTTTGTGAATTAAAGTTTAGCGGGTACGAGTATCCACGGGTACAGGTTATCCATGGGTATGGATACTATGATACCCGTACTCACCTCGTTAACATGCGAGTATCAAAAATATTTGTACTCGCGGGTAGCGGGTATCCATTTTTAATATCTGTTTTTCACCCGTTGTGGATTTTATTTGTGGGTACAGATTTTTTTGACATCCCTAAGTACCATACGAGTAATTAAACAAAAAATTTAATATGAATTTCATTGAAGTTTTTGAATTTATTAGAACTTAAAACTTAATTAAACCTATTAAATATACCAAACTAGAAAACAAGATCCATTCAACATAATATCGCAAAAATATATTAAAAAAGTTTTATACCAAAATCCTAGAAATACAAACTTCCAACATGTTAAAAGTACACTTTATTTGAGGTTAAACACCTCATAATTAATATAAGCACGTCCAACAAAACAATGAGCAAAAACAATATGAATTTAAATAATATCACATCGCATAAGTGAGTTGTCTTACTCTCACTTATCACCCTTAATAGAACTAGTTATATATACCAAAATAAAATTAAATATAGAAAACTTATTTAGACGTGAAAGGACAACAATAGGAAAGAAAAAAGACAAAGACCTGACAATATTGAAAACACTAGAAACAACAAAGGAAAGAAAAGGCAACATAGATATAAGAAGACAAACATAATCATTATTAAAAGATATATATTGTACCATACGATTGAGATGATTGCATGCCATATGGTTGGGTGGATCCTAGACCCATTGAACACAAATAAAAAGTAGTCCTCGGAAAATTACTATAAAAAGCACACATATAAGTCGAGTTGTTCTGAAACACCTATTCAAGTACATGTGGGAAATCTAAAGTGATAACGTACATGTTTATACAAATTTTATACTTAAATCACAACAAAACTAACTATGAACTATGTTTACTGCTCAAGTTACCATATGAATTTATTCCATCTATATCAAGTCAAAACCTAATGTTCTTTGAACCATTAAAGAAATTTGGGAACATGAAATCAATTTTCTTCCATTGCAAACCATATGTTGAATGCCTTAAGTGACCAACTTTCGTATGTCCATTTGCAGGTCATCTCATGAGTTTTGCATCATTTGCATTACTGAATAAACGTTTCAACCGTGGAACTACAGAAACATACCATAAGACTTTTGCAAGAGGACCCTTACTATTATATTCATACTCATTATCTTTATGTTTGTATCGTGATACCTCACATTGTGGACATTGATGTAACTTGGCAAACTCCTTCCTTTACAAGACACAATCATTTGAACATGCTTGAATTTTTTGATACTTCATACCCATCGAATACAACATCTTCTTCGCATCATAATTGGGAATGTGTTACCTTCATGATGCATGTCACTCAACAACCCAAGCAATTATATGAAGCTTTTATCAGTCCACCCATTTCTTGCCTTTACATTGTGTCTAACATCACAAATCATTTCCTCTAGCCAATCACCCATTTCTAAGTCAACTTCTTATGCTTATGCTTGAGACATATGTACATTTGGCATGTCTCTTAATTCACCATGCCATGTCCACTTTGTGTAGCTCTTTAGAAAACTATCAAAAGCAATGAATAACTTCAGTTGGTAATTTTCTCTCATTCAAACAATCAAGATGTGAGCAATAGAATCTTCCATTAACATATAGAACATTGATAAACCTCTAGTCACACAAAGATTTAGTCAAACTTGATTTCCTCACTAACTAATATAATATATTGATCAATCAAGGATCAATCCAAAGATAGGAAAGAGATTTTTAAATGATTCTTGAATGTGCTTTGTGAAATAGAGTAAATATAAGAAAAATGTTTGACTAAAACGAACTAAAAATGATATGAATGGTATGAATGCAAAATGTTTGTTAAAATAACTAGGAAAACTAAAATGCATTTAAGGTACTTGATGAAATGTTAAGATGAACTAAATATGTGAACTATGCAATGTGCATATCCTACACACAATCTAACCATGTGAGATGCTCCAAATGCATGAATTACAATAAATGAAACTATTGGAAACATATTAATCACAAAATATGGAGAAATTTGAAATCAGAAAATTACTTCCGAATATACATACATGAAATGTGCAGGACATGGTCATGAATCAATGTGAAATGGATGAACTGATGATGTAATGGCATAAAATGGTTCAAAACAACGTTAATTGAACATAGGAACATAAATCATGCGAAACAATCGAAAAAAATGTAAGATCCCAAATCATAAACACTAATTAACAAAATTAACGAATGAATGCACGAATAAGAAATTGAATGCAATGAGTCACGATTTGGATGGAAAAATGATTCCAATACATCGCGTATGGTATAACGAATGAATAAAAAATGAGAAACGAAAATAAAATAATCCACAAAACTGCAATTGAAATTTAATTGATTGAAATAATGTGTAACTCTCTCTGCAAACTTGAAAGTTCATGACATAAGTTAAATTATTTATGTTTGATTGATCTTAATCAAAAGACTTTTGATATCTAAGTAGAATGCCTAGTGCATTCTCTGAAATTCAAACTATTTCTAGATCAAATTCAGTGTTTTAGTAGATCAATATCACTGAATCAATTACACTTGTGTCATGAAATCAAATAAGCAAAGAAGAACTGAAAACATAGAAAATGAACGGTGGAAATGAAAAGAATAGATGAATTTACTTAGTAGAAACATTCTTACAACGGTGGAATAGAAGAATTTACACAGAAAGAGCTTCAAGAATCATCCATAAGTGCAGAAGAATATCAAAAACAGAAAACGTGATGGTTATGTGGTGAGGTGAATGTGTAACGAAGGAATAATGCGGTGAATGGCTCTGAAAACGTGATTGTAGTGTATGAGTGTGTAGTTTGGTGAATGAATGTGTTTGAATGGTTCAGAGGCGCCAATATCAATCATTTCAAGCGCATTCAACTGGCTATTGCAAGTTTCAATAACAATAAAAAAACCTCCCTTATAGTAATCTAACTAATTAACTTGACGAGACACCTAGGTAACACATTTCCAACTAAAATTTTAGGTTGTAGCAAGTCAACATTCATGAGTGCATGTGTGCATTGGGGCTCGTTCAACTTGAAAGAGAGATGTAGAGGTTGAAAGAAATAGAAGTGAGTCAATTGAGTCATATTATGTTTTATTTACCTTCCTTTATTTGTCACATGTGAGGGTAACAATGGTGGTAGGTTAACATACCCTCTTTTAAGGCCAAAGAAGTTATCCTATTTTTACTAAACATAACTATCCTATGTTGCTAAACAATTAAAACTGATAAGAATTCAATAGATTATATCTCATTGCTAAATCGTCTTACTAATTAGGACTTGTGTTGATGCTCATTGAAGAGTATAAAATGATAGTCATTGGTGTAATGAGATAGGAGAGGGTACTACAGAAATAGACATGAAATAATATTAGTACTCTAGTTCTTTCGTGTTACTAGTTAGGCTTGAGGATTATAAGTAGGATAATGATAGAATGACCTTCATCTTTTGATCCTTTTCTTCCCGCCTAGGTGGTAGTTGATGTGACATCACGTTTTTTAACTTTTTAATTTCTTAAAACTACTTGGATGTGGCAATTAAAGGTGCATGCCCGTGTGAAACAAGTAGACAGTTCAATGAAATGAAATGAAATGACACCCACAATGATGGTTTCCCTCATTCTTCTTCGCGAAGTGCTCCCACCTTCTTCTTCGTGAAGTGCTTTGTAGAGCAAGCAAAAATTTTGGGCTTTGAAGGTTTGAAAAAGAGTGGTTTAGTATTACATCAGATATTGTTTCATAGAACAAAGGTTTTTCTACATCCTTCTTTGCAATTGCATTCTGTTTTCCTGGAGTCGTAGTATTTCAAAGGTTTAATTTTCTTTAGCAAGGTTGTTCAGAACAATCTGGAACTCTTTTGACGTGATATTAAGTTCATTATTGTCAGATAGGGCTTACCCAGTGGAAGCATGCAAGTTTCCCTGATGTAGCATTTGAAAGTTTTCATTTTTCTAGAGTTAAATATGTTTTTGGTCCCTTAAATTTTAGTGAAATTTGAAATTAATCTCTCTTCAAAACTTTTGACCAATTTAGTCCATCATCTTTAAAAATGCGTGAATTTAGTCCTTTTAACCAAATTATTTAAAGTTTATATGACGTCTCAAGCATATTTCATGATAGTTTTTGAATTGTTTACACCGTTTGACACATTTTAGCTTCAATGTTAACTCAAATATTATCATAAAATGCCTTTAAAATGTCAAATAAACTTAACTAATTAAATTCACGCATTTCTAAAGATGAGGGACTAAATTGGTATAAAGTTTCAAAGAGGGACTAATTCCAAAATCCACTAAAATTTGAGGGACCAAAGACATATTTAACCATTTTTTTTATGTCGACATGTTTTGGTGTGGTATTGCGTTGATCATCGTTAGTCATGGCTTACCCAATGGAAGCAGTCAAGTTTGCCAACATAGCATTTGAAAGTTATGATTTTTTTAGTAGGCTTGTTCAAAAGAATCACGAATGGTTTTGCCATGGTATTATGTTCATCGTCATTGGTGACTATTTACACAGTGGAAGCAGGGAACTTTGTGATTGCATTGGTGGTAAGTTTTTAGGTTACGAGTTACAATGGTGTGTCATAGTTGTTATGTATCTGATTGAAGCTTTTGTTGAAGCTTTTATACTATTTTTGTTGTTTTTAAAAAATGGAGTTATTGTTCATTCGATTGGTCATTATTGTATCCTTTTCGATTGTCATGATGTGGTAATTAGTTAATAGTGTTTGAGTGGTATTTTGTTTTCAGTAGTTAATATGCAACCCATTGGAATTAATTTTTGTAACAATTATCTATTAGTGTGTGGGTTTGTAATGGAGTATGTTTTTAGTCCTAAATTTATGAAGTGATTGTTATGTGCATGGACTTTTATAATTGTAGTTAATATGTGGGCATTTTGTGTTATGGAGTACTTTGTTGATGGTTGGACATTGTATTATTATGGTATGTAATAGGTTGTTCATGAAGCATGGGTGGAAAGGGTACAAAAGACAAAGTAGGAGAAAAGGAAGGAATGAGTGTGTTCAATTGATAGATTTTGGGAAATTTTAGAAACAATGACATGCTCATTGAAAGGTACATCTAATTAATTTTGTGGACACAAAATAGATAGTTGAAATGAATAATTTGTTGATGGATGCATACTGTTCAAGGATTGGAGTTACACCTTTCAAATGGTGTTTGAAGTTGGAGAGGTCTTTAGATATATGCAGTCCATTAATACCGCAAATGGTTTGGCAATGAGATTCATGTGAACAATCTTTTTGTATATGGCAGCGTCTTGTCCCATTATGTGTGGCTAATGTATGTATGAGCTTGGGTTTGAGCGTAGTTTTGGAAGATGTAAAATTTGATCTATATGGGTATGAGTGTGTTGGTTCACTTTTTAGTGGTGAAAGTATAACAATTAAGTGTAGAATAGATAATGAGCATAATGATGTAGACAATGTTTATCGGTTATATATATTGTTGTATTTTGGTGTACTGTACTTTTTAAGAAATTCAAAATGTGTATGTAACATGCCTTTTAGGCTATTAGATAATATTGATACTTTGATGAAGTACAAATGGGGAAGGGCAGTTCACACATTTATAGTTAATGAACTAAGTTTTGCACATTTGGTCCATTGTAAGCAAAAAAATCAACATAGCATCACCTTAGCTAGTTGCGTTGTGGTGTTATAGGGAATATGATTTTATCAATATTTTAACGATCAGGTTTATTAATGTGTGTTGTGTGTATAATTTTTATTTTGTTATATGTTATATTGTAGATTTGGCTTTTGAACGTCTTGGAATAGGCATGCCAAATAGGAAATAGTTTTTCTAAGAATTTTACAATGGTCAAGTTTGAAGTTAAGGACAACAAGCATTGAGAGGTTATTTATTAAACCAAAGGTAATCATTTACGATTGTTTAAGTTATGATTTAATTATTTTCATTATCTTTACATTAACCAATATGTTTTTTGTTTTACTAAATATTTTCCAAATTATTTGGGATTGGGCATTAACGGAAGATGATAGATCAAATGAAGTTGTTCGTGTTGCCTTCAATATTGACGTTGAAGCAATCAATGAAGATGACAATGATATTGACGAATCGAATTTTAAGGATGCTTGCATGAAGAAAGTAAAAATGAATGGAATGGAAATAATTAGCACGAAGAAGTATTGCTAGGTGGTAAATAGTCGATGCAAAAAGAGGATAATGTTAGTGATGAAGGCTGATATTTTTCAAAGAAGTGGTGGAAAGACTTTAGCTTTTGATGATGTAGCAAAGGGCGACATGTGTGAAGATAATGTTAGTGATGAAGGCTGATATTTTTCAAAGAAGTGGTGGACAAACTTTAGCTTGATGATGTAGCAAAAGGCGACCTGTGTGAAGATAATGTGACGAATCCAATTTTAAGGATGCTTGCATGAAGAAAGTAAAAATGAATGAAATGGAAATAATTGGCATGAAGAAGCAGTTGAAGATGCTGCATAAAGAAGTATTGTTTGGTGGTAAATAGTTGATGCAAAAAGAGGATAATGTTAGTGATGAAGGCTGATATTTTTCAAAGAAATGGTGGAAAGACTTTAGCTTTTGATGATGTAGCAAAGGGCGACCTGTGTGAAGATAATGTTGATGATGATGTTGACATGACTAAGGTGTTAAAAGGTAGTGGAGATAAGGATGTTAACAACGACCAAGTTAAAGAACAATGTACTCCATCAGACCATAAAACATTATTGAATGATGCCACTATTCATGATGAACTCACTGAGGAGTTGGTTGGAACAATAGCAGGAATTGAACTCATTCAAGCACATTATAATTCAGTGGGTGTGGATCTTGTGAATTGTACAAGACGTTGACTCATGTGGATTGTCCTTATCAGTATGGAATTCCTTTATGACTTATGAACTTTATTGACTTATGAGAAATTCATTAATTGTAAAATATTTCTTTTTGTAGGGTTGTTTGTATTATAAAAAGTCAAATATTGACCACCAATCATTGTATAGGTTTTCGACCAATGTATCACGTATGCAACTGGTAATTACCTAAATTATCTCTTGATCTGAGTTATGCATTTAGAATGTTGAACAATTTCATTGTGGAGTCATGTGTTGTTGTATGTTGTAATGTTTATAACAAATATTATGATGTACATTGAACGGAAGTTGCATGAATGGTGGGAAAAAATCTCAATGAATCTCATGTATACGGTACAATAATGTTATTTAGTACAACTTCATTTCTTCATAAAAATTAATTGAAATTAACAAAGTGTTTTGTGCATGCAGACATTCGTTCTACATAACAGTAATAAGAGAATTGCCAACAGACGTGTTTGGAAATTAAGCAACTACAAAATGTTTTTTGGTCGCAAGTTGGTTGGTTCAAGTTAAAGGCGATTCATTTTTTATTTATGTGTGGAATACTTATAAATGTCACATGTATTTTGTAGTTGTGTGCTCTAATTGTCCACGATGATTATTGGTGGTGTTATTCTATGAATTGTAAGACAATCAAATTTTTGTCTTTGATTCCCTTGAACATAGTAGAAAGAACTGTATAAGAATAGACAACTATATTGTAAGTATAAGTAGTTCATGTTTATTACATTATTCATTTTTTAAATTATTGCCTATAACATGTGAAAGGTATTTTGCAGGCCCGTAACATGTGGTTGCAAACTTTGTCCTTCAAAATGTGTAATCTGCTACTATATGAAATTCGAAATAGAGTTGGAGTTGGACCTTCAAAGTGAACACTATCTTCACATTTTTTTCATTTCTCCATTTGCTTAAAGTTCTGCTAGATAAGAATTTAAAATATTATTGGCACCATCTACAATATTCAAGTCTTCCATTTGCTTGATGATATTTTTAAATACAGACCTTCTAAAACCATAAACAAACAAAATCAATTTCAAATGCTTTACGAATTGGAGAAGTTAATTTAAATGGATTACGAAGAACAACCAAAGGGGAAAAGTATAAATGTTGCTTGGTGAAGACTTTGATTTCTTTCATCCTATATGTAGTGAAAAAAAATATTTTAAATCAATAACGGTCGCAATTTACGAAAATGCCCTTCATTTACTTATAACATAAGTCAAATTTCCCACCAACCTTTTGTCTTTGTTTCTATCTTGAAGTGTTGGTTGTTCCCTTTCCACCAATGTTTTAGACTTCATCAACTCTAAATGAGTTCAACTACCAGGTTCACCAACATGGAGATAAATGTACATCCAACCCCAACGACACATATATAGTAACTCTTACTGAAAGGTGAGGTCGCCATTTATTCCTTCATTAAATTTTTGTTTAAAATATTGTACTTTTCTTGTTCTGCCCTAAGTACAACATCATAAAATGAAAACTTTAATCATCCAATTAAAAGGACAAGTGCTGCAATGTTCATTTCTAACGAGATGTGAAAAGGTGAAACTACAATAGTTTTAACATGATAGTCCAATGTAGGTGCAATGTTTGGTGGAACCATTTGGTTGATTTAGTTATATTTTTTATTTTGAGAAAAAAATGTAACACATGCACACTTACATGACGACATCAGAAGTTATGAACCTAATATCCCTATAAGATATTCCTTTATTTCATGACAATGACGTCAAAAATCCATGTGACGATTATATTTCTAATCTAATATAAGATAACCATGACGAAAAAGCCCTTCAAGTTGGTTTGATCTTCAAAATAGTTGATGAACTAAAGCAATTTTATAGGCAATATGCAATTAAATGTGGGTTTGGGGTCAAAATTAAAAGTTCATCGAAAGGAGAGGAGAATGACTTATGCTTCATCAAATTAGTTTGTAGTTGTGAAGGCAAGTGTGTCGTCCATTCCTCTTGAATTAAAACGTATACCAACACGGAGAAAATAATGTGCTGCCAGAACAAGCATTGTAAAGAAGGAAGGATAGGGCATATACAACACATGATTGATGACCACAACCACGACCTTAGACCGAAAAAATCAAGGTTGATACGTGGAAACAAAAATATTACCATACAGGTGAAGTGGACACTAGATATGAATTATGCAGCGGGTGTACACATTAACAAGAGCTCCCAATCATTGGTATATGAAGTTGGCAAGTTTGAAAATGTTCCATTTGTGGAGCGTGATATCATAAATTACATCAGTCGCCATAGAAGGAGATTGTGCAAGGATGAGGATGGACAAACATTGATAACACACTTTTCAAACATGCGATAATTAAACAATGAGCTCTTCTATGATATTGAGTTGGATTCAGAAGATCGAATAACAAATGGTTTTTGGTGGATACACATAGTCAGGCAATGTGTGATGAATTTGGTGATGTTATTTCATTCGACACAACTTATCTCATCGAAAAGTATGACATGCCATTTGCACCATTCATAGGTGTCAATCACCATGGGCAATCAATATTACTAGGATATGAATTGTTGTCTTCAGAAGATACTTCGACATTTGTCTGGCTATTTCAATATTAGCGTCGATGCATGTCAAATAATTCACCAAACAACATTGTCACGAACTAATGCAAGGCAATGCAAAACACAATTGAAATTGTATTTCCAAATACCAGGCATAGATGGTGCAATTGGCACATAATGAAAAAAAAAATACCAAAGAAGCTACAAGGATATTCTCAATACAAAGATATTAAGTCCAAAATTAAGATATTGTTGTACGAGTCCATCATGGTGCATGACTTTGAAAGTGGGTGGTCTGACTTCGTCATAAAATATGAATTACAAAACAATGAATGACTTAGCAAGCTATATGAGGATAAAAATCGATGGGTGTCGTGCTACTTAAAGAACAACTTTTGGATTGGCATGTCAACAACATAATGAAGTGAGAGACTAAATGTTTTTGTTTTATGGATTTATCAATTCCACAACTACATTGCATCAGTTTGTTATGTAGTATGACAATGCTTTAAGACACAAGACAAAAAAGGAATGTGAATTTGTCTTTTCCTTAATCCACACTAAAGTTCCATGCCCAACTTTAGCGAGATCTAAAACGAGTTTAGATCAAATATGAATTGTGTCATAAAAAGAGTTGATGTTAACGGTTTAGTGTTCAATTATGTGGTCCTGCAAGAGTGTATATAGGACGAAAATTGTGCAAAAAAAATACAACAACGTTGTTTATGATTCTAAGGCTGAAACAATAAGTTATAGCTTCTTGTTGTTCGAGTTTGGTTGTGCTTGCTCAGGAAGAAGTAAAAACTATACCCTCAAGCGTTGTGCAAGGAATTTTTTGACATTATAGATGTATCATGCGAAACTAAATTGATGACTAAAATGTTGTTTAATCAATTGAAGTCCATACACACCCCATTTGGATTAGGTTCGTCGGGTATGTACAATTACAACATAGTTGAACAGTCCTTGGGGCAAAACGTATCGGTACAACAAACTTAGTGTTTGATCCACAAAGATCATGAACTATCTACAAAATATTTGAAACAACCAACAACATTAAATCACTGAATAAATAACATACAACACAAAAACAAAACACATAATAAAAATTACCACATTCTTTTCGAAACTACTTATTGAAAACTCACCGACTTTGTAATCAATACAACGCAACAACCTTGAACATTTGGTTTTCATGGCTCTTCCCTTTCTCTTCAAAATAAGGAATTGATCAAAAGCCCATAGTTGCAACAAAAAATATCCAATAAATCTAAACCTAAGTAACCACTTAATATGAAACAACAAAAAGAACAAAGTCACAAAAAAAGTAAGTTAGTATCATTTACCTGCAATAAATAAGCACACCCCACGACATGGAAGTGTTTTCTATGTAATTGCTTCTTCAAAACAAATGATCCAATGCACAAACTCTCAACCAAGTACTCATATACAACACCACCCTAGTTATATTTAACTAGATTCGTCAAATCATCTAATATTTTAAAAAGTGTAACAAATACTGTTCTATTTCTATTAGGCAAAAGAAACTCATATATGTTGTAACACACTAGGTGGATATTACTAGATAAAGCAAATATCATATAATTTCTTTGGATATAAAATAATATATAAGGTTCCCAAGCGCGGGAAAATTTAAAATTTATATCGATGAAATTCCAATCCAGTGAATTCTTCTTATTACAAATCCATAATAAAGAAAAACATCATAAAAAATTATTACAAAATGTTTAGAAATAAAATATAAAGTAATCCCGCATATTTTGTCCCACTCCGTCTCTAGGCGTCAATGTCCTCACCTGGATTCACATTTGCTCCCGCGTGACAAGTCACACGATCATCGCCAAACACAAATAGAAAAGGTGAGCTGAGAAAGAAAAATAACACAATAAATAAATAATGAGAATTAACCCTTACCCAATCTATCTTAGCCAATTTTAGTTTATTGGCTTTTTTATAACGTGAATGATTCCACAAAGACTACCCAAAATAAAAAAAATCCGACACATTATTATTTTCATTACGCAAAGCATATGAGAATAGTGGTGTGCAACGTCAACACTCATTTCATTTTATAGATCTCATACAACAAACATCAATAATAACAAAAGATAGACTAGGTTACTAGGTTCAACTCCCATTACCTTGGTTCTTAGCTCCAAACAATTTCCAATGAATTCTTCCTTGTTCCCAAACCTCCCCTCCTTACTCTAGCCAGGATTCGAACCCATATCCTTCCAACCCATCAAACACATGCACACCAACAAACCATCACATTATTCCTATCAATTCACACATTCATACAAACTTAAACCATGCTTCCGCATTCACAATATTTTGATAAAATTAAACACATTTAAAATCACACTAATGGCACACACCAGACTTAATCCCAAGTCCTCAAGTACTCTCAACCACTTGAGCTAACATTATTCCTTGCCTATGACTTGTCAATAAATTCTCTTAGGGTACTTCTAACCCACAATTGTTTTTAATTTATTTATTATTCTTTATTCCATTTTCTCGGGTTTTACATATGCCTATGACTTATATATCATGGTAACTGTTATCTTATTTTCAGAAAATTTCTTCCTACACACACTCTCAATGTCAACCTCCTCCAAATCAATTCTACCTTCATTACATTCACTCATGTCAACTAACCTGAAATAATGAAATGCATTAACCAACTTCAATTATTAGAAATTTAGCAAACCCACACAACGACACAATTTCATAGAATAACCACAAATTATATGTTGCCTTCTATAAAAGCAAAAACATAACAACAATTCAAACCCATAAACTGAAAAACAACTTATCACACTCATTTCACTTAACAATGTCAAAAATCCTAAATCAATCAACCACTCAAATTCGAACTTGGGTTTAATGAACGAGAGGAGACAAACAAAACCCCCCAAAAAACAACTTACAAACACAAACAACTGATTTTCCTTTCAATGCCTCAACGAAAAACCCCAAATTCAATCTACCACAAAAATTCAAACATGGGTTTAATGAACAATAGCAAACAACCAAAATCCTAAAAAATTCACCTTACCAACAAAAACAAATACAAGTTTCCTTTCACTACCTTACAGGTCACCCAAAACGAACAAACAACATATGTGAAAACATCAAACCACAAAGCAAGAAAACTGTACACTAACTGTTCATCTTCCAAATGATTAATGAAGACCACAAAGCAAGAACCTTGTTGAAGGACAATTTTTTTTACGCTCGATTACGAAGAGCTAACATCCACCATGATAGAGGAACTTCAGTTTTTTGTGGACACCCAACCCTTCGACGAAACGCTTCGTTTGAGAAGCTTTCTCTCTTTCAAACCACACATCGTTTTAGTTACCTTCACATCTATTCATTTATTTTTCTAAGAGACCCAAAATCTTGCTTCCTTAATTGAGAATTTGGGGAAGAAGAAGGACGAAAAACGTCTTTCAAATGTCTCTTCAAAGCTTTTTCACCGAACCACTTGGTTTCTCTTCCACGCGCGTGGACTCAGCAAGCACCATCACTTGCCATGTCGAAGCGTTTTCTAATTATTTTTAAATTAAAAAACTTGTGGCCACATCAACTGCCACATAGGCGGGTAAGAAAAGGGTAAAAAAGGAAAGGTCATTGTATCATTATCCTTATAAGTAATAGGGTTGAAAGAATTTATTTGTGATACAGTAATAACTAGATGACAAGATAAGTATAGAGTTGATAAGGGTACAACCATGTTAGTACCAAAGGGGTATGGTAGTAGGTTATATAGTATTTTGTCTATCTAGCTACTTTTAATCTCCTGAGTACCAAAACTACAATTTCTTAATTACCAATTCACTGGAAAAAAGATTAAATTAAAGATACCCTTTCATCACTTTTACACTACACAGTTCTAAAATAATCTTCTCAAACATAATATGGAAACTAGGAAAAAAGTGTTTTAGACTTTCCTGACACATGAACTCCAATTGGAAAAGAGACCAGTTGACCCTTCACTGATGCTAATCTCTCCAAGGGATCAGTGTTCTTAAAGCCTCCATCACGATAGGTTTTCCATTTTTCTAGGGCTATTCCTAAATCAACGGTAGTGTGACCAATCTGAAATCTAGTGAGAAGATTAAAGGAATAGAGAAGTTAGTACAAGTTCTTCTGCTTTATCAATAACCCTAGCAATTCCTTTGGTTGTGTCTGTAAGATATACCTTAGCTCTAAAGGCTCGTAGTATAATTTTTCTCTCAATACTCACATAAGATGGCATAGTCACCTGAAGCTTATAGCCCCTCAATTAGAAAGACTAACTTTTGTTTAATGGTTTAGACCTAATAACGTAAGTAAAAAGCCGCTCATTCTCCTTTAGTAGTATCATGAATTTATCACAATCATTTTCTTAAGAGACATCAATATTTGTTTACATTAAACTACTCTCATTTTTTAGGTGCATGAGGAATTTTTGATTGTGTTGAATCACAATGTTAGTGTATTAAAACCAGATAATTAGTAGGCAATCTAGTAGTAAGACTTATAATTTGTACTGTTGAAAAGTATTATAGTTTTGTTTGGTACTACTATTTTATGAAAGGAAAAGAAAAACACTATATAAAAATGCCACATTCATCTTCTCTTTCCTAATCCACATGGATTGTTTTGCATCTTTATCAATCACTTTCTTGCCATAGCTTGAGCTTTTTATGCTAGAATGTTCGTTCTTACAAATGTCTAACTTCTCCATGCTACCATGAAGTCTTTGAAGAGATGGCAGAATAACATCTCCAATTCATTTATTGACCAGAAAATAGTGAGAAATTTTTAGTAAAACTAGCCACAAAAGTGAGCATTTTTTTTCAGACCAAAAGAACTAAAATAAAAGTTATTTTGCTTTTTGAGATTAAAAGATTCACGCACCATAAAACTCCCTGATGGTTGCCTTCCTTCCATGAGAAGTCATATTTGATCTACCATCGTTGTCTATGTTAGTCAATTATGTGATTACGTAAATTTAAGAGCAGTTTTCTTATGCAGTTGCAGTTTTGTTATGCAGTTTTATTGTTATTAAATAAGTCATATAAGTCCTTCGTGATATTACGAAGTAGTGGACTATTTGTTTTTTGTTGATTACTTCAACTTTATGTAAGACTATTTATGAGCCAATTTTTCATTCAATAAGACAGAAGAATTTCTCCATCCATATTATAACATTCATATACCTGAGAGTCCAACATTCTAATATCAAAGCTTCATCACGGGGCCTGATCCAAAACCGAAGCAACAGTCTTCTAAGAGTAATACGTTATGGCATCAAAAAGTTCATTCGTTCAACCAGCTATCCGAAAGTTTGACGGGTATTATGATCATTGGGAAATCTATAAATGAGTATTTTTCTCGAACACTCTCCATAGCCAACAAGATGAAAGCTAATGGTGAAAAGAAAGGAGATGTTGTCGTAGTGGAAAAAATTCTAACATCCATGACTTTGAAGTTTGATTATATGGTATGTTCCATTGAGGAGTCCAAGGACATGGAGACATTGACCATTGATGAATTGTAGAGTAGCATGCTTGTCCATGAATTACGCATGGCTTCTCATGTTGTAGAAGAGCAGGCCCTACAAATTGTTCATTCAGATTACACTACAGAATAGGGACGAGGTCGTGGAGGCTATGGACGACGAGGAAGAGGACACGAACGCAGACGTAGCAGAAGTGGATTCCTCAAATCCATAGTGGAATGCTATACTTGTCACCAACTTGGACATTTCAGCTAGGAATGTTCAAACCAAAGGAAAGAAGCCAACTATGTAGAGACCAATGAAGAAATGTTGATGGAATACAACGACATGAACGTGGCAAATGAAGAAGTTATATGGTTTCTTGACTCCGGATGTACTAATCACATGTGCGAGAAAAAGGAGTATTTTTCATATCTTGATGAAAGTTACAAAGATTCTGTTAAATTGGGCAATAACTCTAGCATGAATGTAACTGGCAAAGGTAACATTCGGTTAAATATGAATGATAAAACTTATATCATTACTGAAGTATTTTTTGTTCCTGATTTAAGGAATAACTTATTAAGTATTGGACAACTACAAGAAAAAGGGCTTAGTATTCTATTTCAACATGGAAACTAGAATATCTTCCAATCGAATGTTCATAATTCATGCCATACCACAACCCATTGAATCCACCTGCTTTCACACAATTACAGAGGATGCAATGCATCTTTTGCATTGTCGATATGGGCATTTAAATTTTTGGGGTTTACATACGTTGTCCCAACACAATATGGTGTATGGTTTGCCAATAATGAAGGCTCCTACAAAATTGTGCAATGATTATTTGATAGGAAAACAATCTCGTGATTCCTTCCCGAAGAAGAGTACTTGGAGAGTCGCACAGGTTCTACAATTAATCCTTGCAGACATATGTGGACCAATCACACCCATCTTTAAAAGCAAAAAGAGGTATTTGCTCACTTTTATTGATGATTTCAGTAGAAAAACTTGGATTTCTTTTCTAATAGAAAAATCAGAGGCCTTTTCTACCTTTAAGAATTTTAAGATTCATGTTGGGAAGGAAGCTAATTCATTAATTAGAGGCTTTCGCACTGATCGTGGGGAAAATTTACATCACATGAATTCACCAATTTTTGCTGTGAAAATGGTATTCGTATGCAATTGAGAACTTCATATACACCACAACAGAACGAGATTAATGAGCGGAAGAACGAAACCATTATGAACATGGTTCGGAGAATGCTTTCAGAGAAGAAAATGCCCAAGAATTTTTGGGCTGAAGCTATCACTTGGTTTGTGCATATTTTGAACCGATGTCCCACATTAACAGTGAAAAACAAGACGCTAGAGGAAGCCTAGAGCGGAGTCAAGCCTTCAGTTAAGTATTTTAGAGTCTTTGGATGTATTTGCTATGTGCATGTGCCTGATGCTAAAAGAACTAAGCTAGATGATAAAAGCTTGTGTTGTGTTTTATTGGGGGTGAGTGAAGTATCAAAAGCATACAAACTTTATGATCCAGTTTCACAAAAAATTGTTATAAGCAGGGACGTTGTATTTGACGAGGACAAAAGTTGGGATTGGGATAAGAGAAGCCTTCAGTTAAGTATTTTAGAGTCTTTGGATGTATTTGCTATGTGCATGTGCCTGATGCTAAAAGAACTCAGCTAGATGATAAAAGCTTGTGTTGTGTTTTATTGGGGGTGAGTGAAGTATCAAAAGCATACAAACTTTATGATCCAGTTTCACAAAAAAATGTTATAAGAAGGGACGTTGTATTTGACGAGGACAAAAGTTGGGATTGGGATAAGAAGTATGAATAAGCCATCTTATGTGATTTAGATTGAGGTGATAAAGATGTGGAAGTTGTTATAGAAGAAGAACATGTCATTCTTGAAGAAGAAGAACATGAAGCTCTTGTAGATGAAGAACATGAGGCATGGCAGAATAATGCAGATACCCCGAACGAAGACAATATCTTAGATCCAACATTTGAAAGTCCTAAGCAACGAAGGTGTAGAAGACCACCACTTTGGATGAAAGACTATGAAACTAGAGAAGGTTTTTCTGAAGATAGTACTAAAGCTAATCTAGCCCTATCTACCATGTTGGTAGGTCGTGAACGTGATCCTATTCACTTTGATGTTGATGTTAAAATTGAAAAATGGAGGAAAGCCATGGATGAGGAGATGGAAGAAATAAATAGAAATGGCACATTAGTATTGATGGAATTACCCTGGAGCCAAGAAAGTTGGAGTGAAGTGGATTTATAAAACCAAATTCAAAGAGAATGGAGAGGTAGACAAGCACGAAGCTAGGCTTGTAGTAAAGGGGTATGCACAAGAGTATGGGGTAGACTATACTGAAGTATTTGCACTAGTGGCTCACATGGAGACAATAAGGTTGGATGTAGCCCTTGCAGCTCAAAAGGGATGGACAATCTATCAACTCGATTAAAGTCAACATTCTTACATGGTGAGTTGGATGAAACGATGTATGTGGACCAGCCTTGTGGTTATGAAAAAAAAAAAAAAGGAGATGAGTGTATAAATTGAAGAAGACTTTTTACGGACTTAAGCAAGCACCACGTGCTTGGTACAACTGTATAGAAGCATTTTTTTATAGGAAGATTTTGAGAAGTGTGACTATGAATATACCTTGTTTGTGAAAAGAGAAAAAGAAGATATAGTGTTAATTGTTAGTTTGTATGTTGATGATCTTATTTTTACTGGAAATAATAAGTTGATGTTTGCAAGGTTTAAAAGCTCTATGAAGCATGAGTTTGATATGACAAACCTTTAAAAAGTGAGGTATCTTTTGGGTCTTGAGGTGGTGCATCGATCAGATGGATTTTTTTTATGTCAAAAGAAATATGCATCAGAGATGTTGCAAAGGTTTGGAATGGATAAAAGTAATTTTGTGCAAACTCCAATTGTACCTGGTGCTAGACTCACAAAGGATGAGATTGGTGTAAAGGTGGATAAGACCTACTATAAACAAATTGTGGGAAGTCTTATGTATCTTACATCTACTTGACCTGATATGATGTTTGTGGTGAATTTAATCAATAGATATATGGAGAATCCCACTGAGCTACATTTAGTGGCGACCAAAAGGGTGTTGAGATATTTAAAGGGAACAACCGAGTTTGAAATTTTCTACAAGAAGGGAGGAAACCAAGAGCTTTTTGGTTATACTGACAATGATTATGCAGGGGATTTGGACGATAGGAAAAGCACATCAAGGTATGTTTTCTTATTGAGTTTAGTTGTTGTTTCTTGGTCATCAAAGAAACAACCAATTGTGAGTCTCTCAACTATAGAGGCTGAGTTTATAGGTGCAGCATCATGTGCTTGTCAAGCCATATGGTTGAAGAGGGTGTTGGAAAAATTGTTCAAAATGCAAAATAAGACTACTGTTATCCACTATGACAATAGCTCTTCCATTAAGTTGTCAAAAAATCCAATAATGCATGGTCGTTGCAAACATATTGATGTTTTCTTTCATTTTCTTAGAGATCTAACAAAGGCAGGAACTATCGAGATGAAGTATTGTTGGACATAAGAAGAAGTAGCTGATATCATGACAAAACCACTCAAGCTGGATACTTACCAAAATTTACACAAGTCACTAGAAGTTTGTTCAGAGTCAGATATAAGTAGTTTTGTTATGTAGTTGCAGTTTTGTTATGTAGTTTTATTGTTATTAAATAAGTTCTATAAGTCCTTTGTGATATTAGGAAGTAGTGGACTGTTTGTTTTTGTCGGTTACTTCAATTTTATGTAAGGCTATTTATTAACCAGTTTCTCATTCAATAAGACAGAAGAATTTCTCCATCCATATTATGACGTTCATATACCTGAGAGTCTAACAATCTAACAATCTACCTTCATATTATAGAAGAGAAACAACAATAACAAATGAAAAACAAGGGTCATTTGTAAGGAAACAAGGGTTACATTATACGCACATATGCTTCCACACACGAAAATGGTTTATGCGTTGTGGACTTGACATTATTTAATAGAAATTCAATGGGAATCGATTATTTGATAATCAAATAAAATAGGTAATGAATCCAAGTATCGAAAACAATAATAAAATAGAATAAAATATGTTAAAAATTCTAATTTGTCTTAGTTATTGACGAAGATGAAGAAGAATAAGAAGAAAGAAGAAAGAAGAAAAAGATTCATGGGAGATACATGATTTTGGTGATGAAAACAATGAAGCCTTAAATTAAGAGAAGAGGAAGATATACGAAAGAATTCGGCAAATATAAGATGACGAGAAGGAATGCAGACGAAAAGCTAAGATGACTTTGGAAGATTTGAGATGCATAGTCAGTTTTAAACCGATTGTAAATATTATTCATTTTTTTCTCTTAATATAGTGTCATTTAATTATAACTGCCACTAACTAACAATCATTAAAATTTATGATACTAATGAACGTAACATAAAAATTCTTAAACCTTTGAATAGGACTTGGCAGCCAAAGGTGACGACCATCATAGAGTCACAAAATCTTGCAACAATGACCATGGCGGATCTCTTTGGAAAACTGAGGGAGCATGAGCTTGAACTAGGTAGATTGAATGATGAAGAAAAACAAGGAAGAAAGAAGAATATTGCATTCAAAACTGAAGTTGTCAAAGGCAAGAAGCAAAAAGAAGAAGATTCTGATGATGATGATGATGAGAACCTTAGTCTCATGATAAAGAAGTTCACAAAGTTCATGAAGGCCAAAGGCAGAAATCAATTCAAGAGCAATAAGAAGGAAAATCAAGGATCCTCCTCAAACTTTAAATACTATGGATGCGGAGAAACTGGTCATGTAAAAGCAGACTGCCCAAATTCAAAAAGGAGTGATGAAAAGAAGAGCAAAAAATATTTCAAGAAAAAGGCATACACAACATGGGAAGATAATGCCTCAAGTTCATCCAGCTCTAGTGAATCTGATGAGGAAGAAGCAAAATTTTACTTAATGGCCAATAATGATCTCTCTGACAGTGAGATAAGCTCCTTTGACAATGAAAATGGTTATGATTCTCTTTATGATGCCTTTCAAGAATTGTTTGCTAAATCTAGTAAACTAGATATTACTCACAAAAAATTAAAAGGTGATTTTAAAGAATTACAAAGCAATCTTGAAAAATATCTTGAAGAAGAAAACGTCTTAAAAGAGAAAATTTTAATTTTGGAAAATAGAGAAATTGAGATAGTTGAATGTGCATCTTGCAAAAACTATATGCTTGATTTAATGATTTTAGAAAAACAACTTGAAGATGCTTTAGAAAATAAATCTTTTGAAAAACATGTTTTTATGAAAAAATCTAAGTAGAAACAAGTATGTTCCTAAAAATAAAATTAAAACAATTCGCAAAGTGTGGGTATAAAAATGAACTGCTTACTTTAAAAATACTTGTATAGCTACTTGTTTTTATTGCATGGAAGAGGGGCATACATCAAATAAATGCAATATTAAACATTATGATGTTCTGAATGGGAAGTATACTTGGATGCCTATTGTTAGATAGTTACTATGTCTCTCTAACCCCAAGGATCCAATAAAGTTAATGGGGACTTAAAAAAAATATTTTTCTTATTTTGTAGTTAACTTCCAAAGTCAGAAAATCAATGTGGTATCTTGACAGTACAAATAACAACAAAGGGAAAAGACTTGGAACTAGAGATGTTGGTGGAGGGGATACCTTAGATATCAAGGATGTGTTACTTGTAGAAGGACTGAAGCACAATCTCCTCAATATTAGTCAGCTATGCGATAAAGGTCTCAAAGTCATCTTTGAAAGTGATTACTACACTATCCACCAAAAGAATTCTAAAGAAATTGCTCTAAAAGGTATGAGACATAACAATATCTATTTAATTGATCTTGATCATGCATCATCTAGTAATATAACATGTCTAGTTGCTAAAGTAGAAAAAATCTTTGGCTATGGCATAAACGAACTACTCATATTCACATGGAATACTTGAATAAATTGATTTCTAAGGATTTAGTAATTGGTTTACCAAAAATAAAGTTTGAAAAAGATAAATTATGTGCTACCTGTCAAAAAGGAAAATAAGTAAGATCATCTTTTCATTCAAAAAATATTATATCTACTTCAAAGCCATTAGAACTTTTGCATATGGATTTATTTGGTCCTTCTAAGATTAAGAGTTATAGAGAAAATTATTATGCTCTTGTTATTGATGATGATTACTCTAGGTTTACTTGGAAATTCTTTCTTACTTTAAAAAGTGAAGCCTTTAAAGCCTTTAAAAAATTTGCAAAATTGGTTCAAAATGAAAAGGATTTGAAAATCAAGATTTTAAAAAGTGATCATGGTGGAGAACTTCAAAATGAGTCATTTGCAATTTTTTTTTTATGAAAATGGAATTTTGCATAATTTCTCTACACCTAGGATACCTCAACAGAATGGAGTTGTAAAGAGGAAACATAGGTCCTTAGAGGAACTAGCTAGAACAATGCTAAATGAATATAATGTTTCTAAGTATTTTTGGGCTGATGCTGTGAGTACTGCATATTATGTTTTAAATAGAATGCTTATTAGGCCTATTTTTAAAATTACTTCTTATGAATTATTTAAAGGCAAAAAGCCAAATGTTGCTCATCTTAAAATTTTTGGATGCACATGTTTTATTTCAAATAATGGAAAAGAAAATTTAGGAAAATTTGATTCTAAGGCTGATGAGGCACTATTTCAAGGATATTCTCTTACTATTAAAACATATAGAGTTTTTAATAGAAGAACTTTGAATGTTGAAGAATCCATGCATGTTGTCTTTGATGAAGCTGTAGACCTCGAGGAGAACCCTCTTGAGTCAAATAAGAAAACTGCAGGTGATGAAGAATATATTCAAGAAGCTCTTGATGAAATGTATTTAAATGATAATCCTCCTTCTCAACCTGAAGATCCTGAAAAATGCTGGAAGTCACCAAGAGGACTATCTCTAGACAACGTCATTGGTGATATTTCAAAAGGGGTAATCACTAGAAATATGAATAATTTTGGTATGAATGCAACTTTTGTTTCATAGATTGAACCAAAGAATGTTCAAGAAGCTCTTCAAGATGATCAATGTCAAGCTCTCGCCTAGGCGCAGGGAGCTCGCCTAAGCGAGAGTCCTTCTCGCTTGAGCGAGACCCTCCAGCTAAGCGAAGCGTTGGGCGGGAATGCGTTCTGATTTGGTATTTTCTCTGTTTTTGGGTGTTCGGCATGTGTTTGGTTGGCTTATTATATAATGGCATGAGGGGAATGAATATGCATGAGTAGGAGGGTGTATGAGTTGTGAATGACGAACTTGAATAATTCTTGGCATGTAATGAACATGAAATGGTTGGTTATGAAAGTGGCATGGTAATGAGATGAGTTGAAATCCTATATTCATGGATGAAGTATGATGAGTTGGTCTGAGTTTGACCTGGAATGTGAAAGAGGTTGGTTATAAAGGTTAACATAATATATATACATGCATGATAAATATTACTTGGTTGTTTCAATATGTTTGGTCTGTGGTTAGTGCGTAATTCCTTGAAATTCTCTATGTGAGATTTCAGGGTCGTGCTTCAGTGGTGGGGACGTAATTCCATGGCCCCTGTTAGTGGGTGTCCATGGTGGTGCCCCATCTATATAGTCTGGTAATGATTCAAGGTAAGGTTGCATCCTGACACTCTAAGGAGTCAATTAGTTTCACTTAGAGCGGACTAACTCTTATGGTGAGAGTAGCAAGAGGCCTGAAACTCATTAAGGGCTAACCTTGTGTGTGGGGGATTGAAACATTGCAACACTTGTAACACTTAGCTCGGGGGTTAGCAACTCGGGGGTGAGCAGAGATATCTACCACAAGTGCAAGCATCCGCTGAATCCGACCAGATTATGTGTATCTGGATGAGTCGTGTCGAGTCTTAGTGTATTGTTTGGAAGGTCATAACATGGTTGGGTGTTGTATGTATAATTGACTGTGAAAGTGTATCTGATTGCATGATAAAGTTATTTTTGGCTCTAGCTTACCCTTTTGTTTGTTTGTTGTGTGTTCCATCTGCGTGGTTCTCTCTTTTGCGATGATCATCAACTTGTTGATGTGAGCAGATGCGAGGAACACCCGGGGTCAACAGGGAGGTGATGGTTCTGCTGCTTAGCCTTTGGACTGGCTCCTGTTTTTGGACTCTTCATTTTAGGGCCCTTGGCCCATGTACTAGTTTGTCTTTAAATTTCTATTTGTTTACTGTCGAATATTGTAACTGGTTTAGTTTTGGCATCGTGGTCTTCCTTGGATAATTGTAAGGAGTTATGTTTAAACTCCAGTACTACACTGTTATATTATTTTAGTGTGACGCTTCTTTTAATTATGTTTATTAATTAAATGGGATGTTACATCTTCTCTTTCCTAATCAACATGGATTGGTTTTGCATCTCTTTCAACCACTTTCTTGCCATAGCTTGAGCTTTTTATGCTAGAATGTCCATTCTTACAAATGTCTAACTTCCATGCTACCGTGAAGTCTTTGAAGAGATGGCAGAATAACAACTCCAATTCATTTATTGACCAGAAAGCACATTGAGAAATTTTTAGTAAAACCAGCCACAAAAGTGAGCATTTTTTTTTCAGACCGAAAGAACTAAAATAAAAGTTATTTTGCTTTCTGAGATTCAAAGATTCACGCACTATAAAACTCACTGATGGTTGCCTTCCTTCCATGAGAAGTCGTATTTGATCTACATAGGATCGTTGTCTACCTTTGGTAAACAAAAACAATAGAAGAGAAACAACAATAACAAATGAAAAACAAGGGTTATTTGTAAGGAAACAAGGGTTATATTATACGCACATATGCTTCCACACACGAAAATGGTTTATGCGTTGTGGAACATTATTTAATAGAAATTCAATGGGAATCGATTATTTGATAAGCAAATAAAATAGGTAATGAATCCAAGTATTGAAAACAATAATAAAATAGGATAAAATATGGTAAAAATCCTAATTTGTCTTAGTTATCGACGAAGATGAAGAAGAATAAGAAGATAGAAGAAAGAAGAAAGAAGAAAGAAGAAAGAAGAAAAAGATATTAAAATTAATTGATGAATTAATTATATTATGTGACTCATTTGAAATATTATGATGCACCTTATTGTGATTTAATAAAATATAAGGACTTATTGGTTATTGTGGGAAGTGATTATAAAATAAAATAAAAACCAATTTGCTGAAAATTGATTTATAAAAAGGATTGGGGTTTTATCTTTGGTAATAAGGTTCTTTTTACAGTAAGCCATAAAAAATGTGTGAAAAGAGGAAAGAAAGACAAAAAGATAGATTGGAAAACGGTGGTTGGAGAGCACACAAATTACAAATCGAAGAACGCATACTGCATACTCACATAATCTCTTATGGATCAAGATTAATGCTCTATCATGTCTTATTGTGTGAGAATCTTAAATCTCAAAGATCCTTAATTGTTTTACATGTGATATCAGATCAAGTGTTATATGATTTATGATTCTCCTATTATGTGATGTTTCTTCTTTATGATGTTTTCCCCTGATGTTATAAACTATAATTTAATTTTATCCCCATAATTTTTTCACAATCCTAATTATTATAAATTTTTTTGTTTAATTAGTCGAGGGTTTATGTTCAAAACGCTGCCTTTATGAATGTATTCAAGTTGCGTATGATTCCGCTGCCATTGGAAAATTGCTTCCCGTTGTGCTCTAATTTTAATTGGAATTGTGTGCTTTTCATTGTTACGTGTACGTGATCAAGTGCATTGAGAGAAATTCGATAATGTTTTGTTTTTATTTTATCAAATTGAATGAAAGTAAAGCACTGAATATTTACGCTTTTCACAAGTGTATCAATAAATGTAATTAGTGGCATTGTGTTGAATTGGATACGCACCTCATTGAAATTGAAACATCAACGTGTGCTTCAAAGGTAGGTGAATATTCCTTCCTATGTTGGAATATTGTAAATTAAAATTAATGAGTTTCAATTTATTTATAGCATATAATATTTTTATTATATGAATAATTTTATTTTAATTTGTAATAATATGTATGTTTGCTATTGTTAAATTAAAATTAATGAGAATTCTATATGTAAGGTTTATAGCAATTTAATGTGTATTTATTTATTTGAAATCAATTATGATAAATTTTGTTAGTCATCAAATTCAGTGGCGGAGCATACAAAGGGGCAGGCGGGTGCCACGGCCCCCCCTCTCCAATTTTTTTAATTTTTTTTTCATTATTTTACATTTAATTTTTTTAAAATATTTTAAAATATTATATTTTTTAAATTAAATACTATTATATTCAAAATTAATAAAAATTAAATTAATTATTTTTTATTTATTTTATAAAGTACAATAATAAATAATTAAATATATAAGAAAAAAAAATTATTAAGATATTTTTTATTTTCTCTCTTAATTATCTTTTGAGTTTTTATATGTTGTATTATTCTTTTATGTTTATTTATTTTCTTTTGTTACTAAAAAAAAAGTTAGGCATAAACTCAGTATTTCTATCCTCATCTTTTTATATTTTCTCTTCCATTATTAAATAAATAAATAAGGTAACTTTCTCTTGTCTCACTTGATAGTAAACTATTTCTTTAACATTTAGTATTATTTTTTTATCTCATGACCTTTTTGTATATTAATTTTTTATTAATATAGAAGAAGAAACAATGTACTGTGTGATTTTTCATAGTCAATTTTTAATTGTAACTTGATTATCATAGTTTTTTTTAGTAATTATGTCTCTCAACTTTTGATTAGATTATGATAAATTATTTTTTAGTCTTAAACTTATTTTCTAAATAAGTATATTAATGAAAAATAAAAGAATAAATTTATTTTTTAAAATTGATAGAGAAACTACTGGTGAAGGTGAAAACATGATAATATGGTTATTTATCGTATAATAATGAAATGAAAGTTTGTGAATATTTTTTGAATCAAATTTATGTTAATAAAACGGAAGATGAATATTTTGCAGATAATATGATTATTTACATCGAAAAAAGTTAACTGAAAAATCTAATTATAATCAATTTCCATGAGTTCAAAAATATGACAAAAACGATAGACATTCCTTTAGATTGTGTAATTTCTTTGATAATTATATATGTACTAGATTATGTATTCATTTTTATTGAATTAGTCACAAAAATATTAAATATATAAATTTTGAGTATATTATTTTGGCTCCCCCAAAAATTTTGGTGAAGATCCGCCATTGATCAAAGTGACCAAAATTTTAAAGTTTTTTATGATTTCAAATTATTAAAGATTCTATTTCAATTACCCATGGTATGGATGCTAATTTATTAATAATTGATTTATAGGTTAATTGAAGTTCATTATTATAAGGCATTTCAGAATTGTCCAAAAGTTGATTAATTGTTCTTATAATTAATGAGCATGATTGTAGATAATTTTGTATGCATCACTAGTTTTATTTATATACCCAAAGGTAGTAGGTGATTCTAGTTATTGCATATTTTAATTATCAATAATGTTATATAATATGATTAACATCATTATGTTTATGTTTGTGTATTAGTTGATCTCCCAAAGGAGAACATTGGTATGCATAGAATGATTGTTTATGTTTGAATCTGTATTTAAGTTTAGTTTTATGACTCAAAGCATTAATGTTAGACCTGGGTTAATTGTAGTTTCTGTTTCGATATCTTTACACTCGCATGCTACGTCTATTCCAGTCTTTAATGGGTTAAATTTCCCTGACCGGAGTGAACAAGTCCAATTTCACTTAGGTGTGTTGGATCTTGATTTGGCATTTTAAGTTGAAAAGTTGGCTGCTATCACGGATGCCGGTAACAATAAAGAGAAAGCCCATTACAAAGCTTGAGAATGAGCATAACAAGCAATATTAAGTCATCTCTTCCCAAAACCAATAACGCAAAAGAATTTATGAAATTTGTGGAAGAGCACTTTCAAACTACTAATAAATCTCTCGTTGGGACATTGATGAGTACGTTGACCACCATGAATTTTGACGATTCGCGTACTATGCATGAGCATGTGATCGAGATGACAAATATCGTAGCAAGACTTAAGTCTCTAGGAATGGTAGTGGATGAAGGTTTTCTCATGTAGTTCATTTTGAGCTCATTACGGTCTGAGTATGGTCCATTCCAAATGAACTACAACACCATGAAGGACAAATGGAACGTGCATGAATTGCACAGTATGCTAGTTCAGGAGGAGACCTGACTAAAGAACTTAGGAAGCCACTCTATTTAGTATGTGAAGAATCAATGAGTTACTGGAAAGAAAGTTATTAAAAAAACATGGAAAGGGTAAAGGACCATTGAAGATTGATGAGTCCTCAGCCAAAATCCAGAAGAAAAATGACAAATGTCATTTTTGCGGGAAGTCTGGACATTTATAGAAGGACTGCCTAAAGGGTAGAGCTTGGTTTGAAAAGAAAGGTTAGCATAATGCTTACGTATGTTTTGAATCACACTTAACTGAAGTTCCCCATAGTACGTGGTGGATTGATTTTGGATGTACGACTCATGTTTCTAATGTAATGCAAGGATTTCTTTCAACTCAAACCATAAATCCAAACGAGAAGTTCGTCTTCATGGGCAATAAAGAGAAATTTCTACTGGAAGCCGTTGAGACTTATTATCTAATCCTCAACATTGGATATCACTTAGACCTTATGGAAACTTTTTATGTACCTAGTATCACTGGAAATTTAATTTCTTTGTCTAAGCTTGATGTTACTAGATACTCTTTTAAGTTTCGGAATGGTTATTTTAGTTTGTTTAAGCGTACTTTTATGATTGGATCTGGTACACTTTATGATGGTTTATATAAATTGAATTTGGATAATTCATATGCCGAAACTCTTATGAACTTGCATCACAATGTTGGCAATAAAAATAATTTAGTGGATGAACGATCTACTTACTTGTGGCATAAGCATTTGGGACATATTTTCAAAGAAAGAATGCAGAGATTAGTAAAGAATGAAATCCTTTCCGGATTTGGATTTTACTGATCTGAATGTATGTTTGGATTATAATAAAGGCAAACAAACAAAACACACAAAGAAATGAGCCACGAGAAGCACTCAACTTTTTGAAATCATACACACTGATACATGTGGTCCGTTTGATGTAAATTATTTGAATAAAGAGAAGTACTTCATTACCTTTATTGATGATTTTACGCGTTATTGACATGTCTATCTACTGCATGAGAAATCTCAATCAGTGAATGCCTTGGAAGTTTATATAAATGAAGTGGAAAGGCAATTAGACAGATAGGTGAAAATCGTAAGGTCTAATAGAGGTGGTGAGTATTATGGAAGCTATGATGAAAGTGGATAACACCCTGGTCCGTTCGCTAAGTTCCTTGAGAAACGTGATATTTGTGTTCAATACACAATGTTAGACACACCACAACAAAACAGTGTATCAGAAAGGCATAATTGAACCTTAATGGATATAGTTAGAAGTATGTTAAGTAATGCATTATGGATGTATGCTTTAAAGACTACCATGTATTTGTTGAACAAGGTTCCTAGTAAAGCTGTTCAAAAGACTCCTTTTGAGTTGTGGACGAGTAGGAAACCCAGTTTGAGACACCTGCATGTTTGGGGTTATTAGGAAGAAGTATGAATATACAATCTGCAAGAAAAGAAATTGGATGAAAGAACAATCAGTGGATATTTCATTGGTTATCTAGAAAAATTAAAAGGTTATATTTTTTATTGTCCTGCCCATAGTACAAGAATCGTTGAAATTGGAAATGCTCAGTTCATTGAGAATGGTGAAACCAGTGGGAGTGAAGCTTCACGAAATATGGAGATTAAGGAAGTTAGAGTACAAGTTCCTGTAGGTAGTACTTCTTTATCAAGAGTTGTTGTTCCATATGTTGTAGAAAAAACTCACAACAATCAAGAAGAAGAACAAATTAGTGATCCCGAGGTTAACAATGGACCAATATTAGAACAACCACAAGAAATGTTATTAAGATCTCACAGAGATAGAAAGTCTTCTATTTCGAATGACTATGTGGTTTATCTACAAGAGTCAGAAAGTGACTTAAGTATTGATAATGAGCCGGTTTCATCTAATAAGTGGTTAGATGCCATGAAGGATGAGCTTAAATCAATGGCACATAATGACATATGGGACCTTGTGGAGTTGCTAGAAGGATGCAAGAGAGTTGGGTATACATTGGTCTTTAAGACTAAGCATGACTCCTAAGGCAATATCGAATGTTACAAGGCTCGGCTTGTTGTCAAAGGTTTTACTCAGAAAGATAACATTGACTATAATGAAATATTTTTGCCTATTTCTAAAAAGGATTCTTTTAGAATTATTATGGCATTAATAACTCATTATGATCTTGAGTTGCATCAAATGAATGTTAAAACTGGTTTTGTGAATGAGGATTTAAAAGAAGATGTTTATATAGACCAACCGGTGGAGTTCACTAAAGAAGGAAAAGAACACATGGTGTGTAAACTTAAGAGATCAATATATGAACTTAAGCAAGATTCTCGACAATGGTATCTTAAGTTCAATTATACTATTGTGTCCTTTGGATTTAAGGAAAACACTGTTGATTAGTATATATATATCTGAAGGTTAGTGGGAGTAACTTTATATTTATGATTCTGTATGTTGATGATCTTGCTTGCAACTAATGATCTTGGTCTATTAAGTGAGACTAAGAGGTTTCTCTCTAATAACTTTGAAATGAAAGATATGGGTGAGGCATACTATGTGATAGGAATAAAAATATTTCGTGATAGATTACAAAGATTGTTAGGTTTGTCTTAGAATGCATATATTAATAAAGTTTTAGAGAGATTCAGAATGTATAAATGTTCAACATCTCTCGTTCCGATAAAGAAAGGAGAAAAGTTTAGTTTTATGCAATGTCTAAAGAATGATTTGGAACGGAAACAGATGGAAAATATCCCTTATGCATTTGTTGTTGGGAGTTTGATGTATGTTCAAACATGTACGAGGCCAGATATTAGCTTTGCAGTTGATATGCTTGGTAGATACTAAAGTAATCCAAGAATTGAGCATTGGAAAGCAGCAAAGAAAGTTTTAAGATACCTACAAAGAACAAAGAATCACATGCTTACTTATAGAAAATCTGATCACCTTGAGGTGATAGGTTATACAGATTCAAACTTTGCCGACTGTGTGGATACAAGAAAGTCTACATATGATTATGTGTATGTTTTAGCTAGAGGAGCGATTTCGTGGAAAAGTGTGAAGCAGTCTGTTATTGCTGCATCCACCATGGAAGCTGAATTTGTGGCATGCTTTGAGGTCACAGTTCAGGCTAATCGGTTGCAGAACTTTATTTCAGGACTTGGAGTAGTCAAAAATATTTCCAAGCCACTGAAAATTTATTGTGATAATTTTGCAACAGTCTTCTTTTATAAAAGCGACAAGTATTCCAAAGGTGCTAAGCATATGGAGTTGAAATACTTTGTTGTTAAAGAAGAATTTCGAAAACATAGTGTCAATAGAGCATATTAGTACAGATCTTATGATTGTTGACCCTTTGACAAAAGGGTTACCGGCCAAATTATATGTTGGCCATGTAAGAATATGGGCATTATGTCTACTAGTGAATGTTCATATTATTAATGTTTATGTGACACTCTAAGCTCTCTAATGTATAAGTTTCTGAAATTTGTGTTTTCTTCTTTATGTTTATGCATGCAAATTATGAGGAAGAAAACAAATTATATTGTTATTGTTTTGGAAAAATGACATTATGTTTGAATCCATTATGGACTTCTCGTTTTAAGGTCATATTAAGGAGAAGTGGATGATACAATAGTGCATGGAAGGGATCATATCGACTGAATGATCTGTGACCGCCATGATTCTTAGTATTTCTGTGCATTATGATGAAACCAATTTATGTAAGGTCTTTTAATGTGCATTATGTTTATGTATTAAATCACATAATGTTATGACATCACATGAGTCAAGTGGGAGAATGTTAGAATTAATTGACGAATTAATTCTATTATATGATTCATTTGAAATATTATGATGGACCCTATTGTGATTTAATAAAATATAATGACCTATTGGTTATCGTGGGAAGTGATAATAAAATGAAAACCAACTTGATGTATGTTGGTTTATAAAAGAGATTGAGGTTATATCTCTGATCATAAGATTCTTTTCACAGTAATCGAGAACATGTGAAAAGAGGAAAGAAAGACAAAAAGATAGATTAAAAAACGGTGGTGGGAGATCACTCAAATTGAAGATAAAAGAAGTATTACATGATTTTGGTGATGAAAACAATGAAACCTTAAATTAAGAGAAGAGGAAGATATACGAAAGAATTCGGCAAATAGAAGATGACGAGAAGGAATGCAGACGAAAAGCTAATACATACTCAGTTTTAAACCGATTGTAAATATTATTCATTTTTTTTTTCTTAATATAGTGTCATTTAATTATAACTGCCATTAAGTAACAATCATTAAAATTTATTCTTCTACCCGTGAATCTTTATACAACATCTTGTATTTATCATAACATTTTTGGAGCGTTTTTTTTATAGTCATCCTTAAATATACACTTTGCACCAGTTTTGTTTTTTTTTTTTTTTTTAAAAAAATCCTTAATGACATGTTATAAAAAAATATAGAACACAGATTGATAAATTTTAATATAAACTTTTTCGAATACATGAATGAGAAACAGAACTCGTAATTGTGATTAGAAAACAATACCAAACGCATAATGTAAATGTTGTGAAAGAAATGGACAACTAACTAGAATAGAAATTTCAAGAAACAGGGTGAATAGCAAACCAAGTTTGGATGAAAGTGAGAACCAGAGCGAGAAGAGCAGCAAGGAAAGCAATGATTGACCAAGGGTTGTTGAAATAAGTATGATAACCAAGAGCAAGCCATGCTCTGTGTCTCTTCCTATAATGCTTTTCAATTTTCCGTCTAACACTTAAATAGCTCTCACTGTTAGGCACCAAGTCAGTACTTATAGTGTTGAAGAGTTTCGCCACTTCTTCATCACTCCCAAGTGAATTATGCAGAACCTTCGCTGATCTCAGCTCCTTCACATCCTCAGGGTGGTCGATGAGCGAGTCCATGAAAGCCACAAAGGAACTAATCTCGAACTTGTTCTCAAAATCTGGACACATCTCATACGCTATCAGGTTGTGAAAAGTAGGAGCTGTTGTGTCATCAACTGTGATCTCTGGAAGTGTGAGTTCAGCACGAAGCCACATCCACCGATAAGAGAAGGAAATGTCTCTGAGTCTGCGTGATTTTTGTACCTTCAGTTTAATCCCTGCTGCTTTCAGCTCCTCTATGTTCCTGTATGTTGTCATGTCCAAATCTTCGTTTTTTTTCTTCTTCTTTTTCCCCTTTTGTGCGTCACCTTTCTGATGGTGGGGTTTCTTTTGAGCGTCATCGAGGATGTACCTGCGAAGCTGATCCAGAAGATGAAAAGGTGAGTCCTTGCTTATGTCTATTATGTGTTCTTGACGAAGGGAGTCTTCACTCCTCACATAAACGCTTGTGTCCCCATCTTCATCCAATGTTCTGTAAAACAAGATATAATATTTGTGTGACAACTGCATATTAACTTAATTCTACAAAACCAGTTTCTAAGATAAGGTTTTTATCTATTTATATTTTGTAAATTGACCTTATCTCTAATCGATGTAAAATTTTCAATACACCTTTATTATGTTTTGTAAATTGACGTTATATCTAATCGATGTAAAATTTTCAATACACCTCTATTACGTTAAGGCACATATATCTTGAACCTAAGATCAAACATTAATGTGTGATTCACAACGGTCGGGCAGTAGATGAAACAATAGACCAATAAGTAATAAATTTTGCTAAAATAAACTCTTATTCATGATTTTAACATGTTAAAAAATGAAATTTAAGTTTAGTCGAATTCTAAAAAATGTTTGTAAGATAAAGTTTGAACCTTATATATATTAATTGGTTTTATCTCTAATTTTTGACGTGAGATTTTCAACAATTTGATATACAAACTGCGAGAGAGTTGAGACTGAAAGTTATGTGTACCTGTCTTCATTTTTCTTAAACTTGCTCGCGCCATGAATTTTTCGTTTTTGCTCTGATCTATTTGGTGACAAATGGTGGCACGTAAGAAAATTGTTCATGCTGTTAACCAGTGTGTCATCATTCTGGTGGTCTGACAAGAGTTTAAGCACTTCATAGGGAAGCTGGTTCTCTAACAGAAGCACATCCTGCCACACAAGAACCAGTTGGTCAACCTTAACATTCAAGTCTTCGGGATGACTAAGGTTTCCCTTGTCCAAGATTTGTAGCAGAGAACAGCCATCCACAAATAGCACCCACGAGAGGTTTTCATCGTCACCACGGAAGTCTCTGATGACATCCTCAGCATACCGTTGTTTGAATTGTTTGACGTGTGATGCAAACTTTCGATACAGAGTTTCAGCATCTTGGTTGGTGCGTTCAAGGTACTTTGCTGCCCACATAAGTTTGTATTTTTCTCCCAGCTCCAGGTTCGGTTCACCATGATGGATTGGACCAATAGAAACCAACCTGGGAGAGTAATGCTTCTTCGAATGCTTTCGATCTCGGAGATAATGTGCTACCTTTTGTATCTTTGGAACTGTATTTTGTGGTCTTTCCTTTGCCTTTTCTAGTTCACTAAAGTTCCTGTTCAGGAATGGTGTCTCACTCATGTTGTGCAATGATGCTATTGTAGTATTGGTTTGGTGGGTATTTGTCGTGTTCTAGACAAGTGAAGTTGTTCACGAAAATAGTTCATGCTAATGCACTTTAAATAGTAAGAAATTACTAAGTAAAAGAAGAATTTTCCACGACTATCATACACAGATATAATATACGTACAAGATACGATATGTAAACACGTGCATTTATTTTTAAAATAGTAAGATCTACTATATTATACATATAAAAAAAAGTATAAAATTCTTAAAACATAATAAATATATAATGTGTAAATATAAATTAAAATTATATGTATTAAAAATTATTAAAATAAAAAATTATAAATTATTGTTATTACAAATGAATAAGTAATCTAAATTGAAGTATATAAATGAGCGACTTTTTCTCCAATCTCAACCTTGAATTTCACGTATCATTTTAGAGAAAATTCTCAAAAAAAAAAAAAAACCAAAATTAAATTTTTATAAAAAATTCTCAAAAAAAAAAAAAAAACCTGAATTAAATTCGTATAAAAGTCTAAAATAACTTTCATAGTAAAATTTTAAACTAATAAATTTACACATTTTCGTACCTAGATTCTTCCATTATGAATTCAGAAATTGAGGAATATACATATTGCCTTATCTGAATAATGGTTTCTAGGTAGTGTGTAGAATTTAACATGCAAAAAACAATGAGGAATAAGAAAAGCTGAAAGTACTTTGAGTCTATAGTTGTGGATATGATTCTTGGGGTAAAGAAGGAGACATAGTACTTGATGCTTTTTAGCTTTGTGAATGTTTCAAGTTTGGAATGACTAGTGAGAAATTGTTGTGAAAAAGGCATGTAAAAGTGGATTCATTGTGCTTTGCTAGTATTTCAAGTATGAATAGATTCCTGCTGAAAATGGTAGGTACGTAAGTAGAATCTTATTTTACACTAAAGACACCTTAATTTTCTTATAATTATCTAGCATAGCATGGATTCCATAAGAGGAAGTGATACTAAATGAAGTGCAACATGCTTTACACAAACGAACCCGAGATTCTTTCGTAATGGTTTCATAAATATTAGAATATTTTAGGATACAGAAGAAGACATAATACCTGTTTTAGGTAAAACTATAATCTCTTGGAACTAAAAACATAAAATATTTGTTTTGTAAGGTCCATCATCTTCACTTTTCCACAATCTACAACATTTAAACATTAGTTTTAAAGATATGATTGATATTTTGTTATATAATATATCATTTATATTCCAAGCTTATACTTACAAATTCTTAGACTTTACTCACTATGCTTACTAAATATGGTTTGAATTGCAATTAACTTCCAGATTCAATTTTACTTTAGTTTAAAATAATATTTGATATTCCAATTTTTATTCAATATACCAAATTGTTTTAATATAGACTTTAAACACGGTAAAAAAAAAATGATAGAGTTATCATTTTGCCCCTCTAATCCAATTATAGATTGTATATTTGATTTATTATATTTATTGTTGTTTAACGAGATCGTATGACGTGAAAGTATTGCATAAATAGTTAGATTATTCAATTAAATATTAATAATTTGTCAAATTGAGAACATAAAAAAGTGTGTTTATTTTCTTAAGTCCGTATGTACGAATGAAGTTAAATATATATTTAGTAGTGTTTACAACTATAGTTTTTAGTATAGATAACATATTTTACTATTGTTATATTTTATATATTGGTCTCAACAGATTTTGTAAACACAAAGTAGTATTTTCTAAAGAAAAATAATGAACTGCTTTATGCTTCAATTCTGTGTTAAATATTAAAATATATTTACTACAAAGATAAGTTGTTTACAAAATATTTATTATCTTTTATTATCCATTTGATATGTATTTTTAAGTAACCATACTTGTGTAAATTTTGACATATGTGAACTATAAAGAAATATAACGATGTTCGATATATGCGCATTTTATATACCAAGAAAACTAAATAGAAAATAACATATCGTATATTTATTTAGTATTTCAAAATATCTTATGGTCTTTCAATTCATATCATACATCTATTTCTTGTGTGGTTTAAAAACAAATAATATATGCATACAATTTCACTCTCCGGTACACTTTCAACCGAAATACAAAATTTCACTATAAGAAAATATTTTATAAATAACTAATTTTGGTAACAAAAAATTGTTAATTAATATAGAGACTAATTATAATTCTTTATTTATAGTAGTGACTGTTTTAATAATTAATAACTTTTTATTTTATAAATTAATATATAAATTGGTCATTAAAGTGACTAACAACTTTTAATCATTAAAATTGATGTTTAAAAAAATATTTTCTTGTAGTGATCTTAGATTAAAAAATCAAAACTAAAAGTTAAGTTTGCAAAAGACCACAATCTGAATATTTTAAATTTTCTTTTATTTTATAGTCTTCATATTCTTATTCTTGATTATTGAGATTTGTTTAAATCGTAATTCTTGTGAAACTTAGTCATCACTATACGACGATAATCTTTTGGAGTCACGTATAACTTAATATCATGATCATAATATACTTATCCAAAATTGCTCAATCGAAAAATATGATAAACATATTACATTATCATTTAAATTTCAGAAAGTATAATAAAGTAATAATTAAGGATGTCAAAAAAATCCGTACCCGTGGATATCCGCAGATAAAACCCGCAATGGGTAGGAAACGGATATTAAAAATGGATACCCGCTATTCGTGTGTACCGGTATTTTTGATACCCGCATGTTAACGGGGCGGGTACGGGTATCATAGTATCCGTACCCGTGGATACCCGTACCCGCTAAACTTTAATTCACAAAAGTACCCTCATATATATATATATATATATATATATATATATATATATATTAGTAAAAAATATTCTAGCCTAATTTTTTCTAAGTTGCACATCTTGTCTTCTGCCTTCATTCTTCAAACTTCAATAGTATTGGTACGTTGTCTTCTTCCAAGTACACCCCTGACATTCTTCTCTTTCCTTTATTTGAAATTGGGCATATACATCAAATTCTATATAGACAATAACGTTTATGGTATGCTTGTTGTCAAATGATGAAATCAAAATAAGAATATTTGGCACGTGGCAATTGAGGTTTATTATTTGTTTATTTTGTTTATTTTTTAGGAATCAATTGGAGAAAGTGGACTTTTTGATCAAAACATTAATTAAACACTAGTGCAGGAAAGAGTTTCTGCCGCGGTTATTTTAGTCTTTTGGCCCCGGTTTAAGACCCGAGGCATATATTGCCGAGGTAAAAAATGTTACCTTTCTGCCTCGGTTTACACCTGAGGCATATTCAATCATTACTGCCTCAGTTCTAGAATAACCGAGGCCTAATATAGACATTAAAAATAAAAAAAAAATTAAAACAACCCAGCCTTTCTGCCTGAGTTCCATAATCAACACAGAATCCCCAAACCCACTGTTCCTTTACACTTCAACCTGCACACAGAAAATACACCCAAACACCATACTCACTCCAACCCGCACCTCAGTTCATTCACACATACTCTGTTGTATTAAATCACAAAGAAAAAGAGGAAGAAAAAGGTTGGACGGCTAAAGAAACAAAGGAGAAATAATCGCCGCGGGCGAGTCAGAACTTCGAACGGAGGATGATGGCGTCGGAACTTCGAACGGAGACAACAATGAAGGCGAACCAGAGGCGACGAGCAGCACCGGCGAACCAGAGTCCCTCACTGCGTGTGGCGGCGTGCATTTGTCGTCTGTGGTGCAGCGACGAGCAGCACCGACGAACCAAAGTCCCTCTCCTTCCGCCATGTCTCCACGTCGTCGGTGTGCGCAATGGTGGTGGCGCGTCAGATGGCCAGTGACGCTACCGCAACGTCCCTCATTGAAAGATCTTACCTTTGAGATTGGATGTTGGATGTGAGATGTTGGAGAGAAAGAAAGTTTGAAACTTTGGAAATGATTGGGTTTGATTTTGGAGATGGAGAGAAAGAAAGTTTGAAGTGTTAGAGAAAATGAGGAAGAATGTGGTGCAGAGAGGAAGACGAGGATTGTGGTTGATTTTGGTTTATTTAACCTAAACTTTCCACCTTCCTGCAGTGCAAATAAAATCAAAGCAGTGTGAAGTTTATGCCTCGGGTCTTAAACAACAGAGACAAAACCCTTTTCGTTTAATTGAAAAATTAAAAATGACGGGAGAATTAAAAATTTTGGCAGACATTAGGCCTCGGGTTTGAGTGAACCGAGGCATAATGTAAGTTTTTGCCTCGGGTATTGAAATAACCGAGACATTAAAGGTTGAAAAATTTCAAAATTGCCATCGCGTGTTTATACGCCTCGTTTGCTGTACAACCGAGGTATAAAGAGCGAGTTAAAAAGTCAAAACTGTAGTAGTGAAAGAATTTTCATTGTGTTGAACGTCATTTTATATCTACTTTTATAATTATTTGAACTTGAATGAACTTGAGTTTATTTGAACTTTATTTAAAATTTATGACAATGATGTATTTTATTTTATTTTATTTGAATTTATGATTAAATATTTATTTTTTAATAATTTTGTAAATACTCGCGGGTACCCATGGATACCCGCGGATATGAAAAAAATAGGCGGGTACCCGCATAATGGATACCCGACGGATATGGGTATGGGTATGGGGCGAATATTTATCTAGTGGGTAGGGTACGGGGGGAGCTACTATCCGTACCCTACCCGCCCCATTGACATCCCTAGTAATAATTATATCCGTAGTTTTTTTTAATCAATGGATATACAATGTAGATAATATAAAGTCTCTTTCAATTCTCAAAAATATAACTATATAGAAATTAAATATTAAATATACTTACAATATAATTGTCAATATCAGTCCCACAATCGCACTAGTATCATTATATTCTTCGTATTATCAAAAATAAGACGATATACAAATTGTAATTTATGACTATGTAGATATATGAAATATGGTTACGTGAAATAATTAAAACAAAGGACCACACACCAATGCAAAAAGGATAATTGACAGTGGCTATTTTTGCTATTCTGCCTCGATTTCAAAACCGAGGCATATAAGACCAAGGCAAAAAAATGTCAATTTTTGGCCTCGGGTGTTACTTGAGGCAAAAACTCACCTTTCTACCTCAATTCTAATGAGAACCAAGGCCATATACCCCTTATTTCTACCTCGGTTCTAATGAGAACCGAAACCATTTGTCCTGTTAACTTTTTAAATAAAATTTTTGTTTTTGGTTATTCCCACAATTTTTAACCTGCATATTTTTTCAAAAAACCAGACCAGTCAAACCAGAAACAAAACTATACATTTTATGAAACATGACATCATCCACAATCCAAATACATTTGAAAGTATCTTGTAACAACAAGTCAATATCCTAATCAATACTATTGTATATCTGAATTATAAATTTGACACATGTTATCCTACTAAACTTTATGGATTTCGCAATAATTGGTGTAGTACTCTTGAATGTCTGCAAAATAAGAGATTAATTTAAGAAAATAATTAATCACATATACATACAATAAAACTAATACACAATAGACTATAAATTCATAGACTCATTACAAAAATAAGAACCTGAGAGCATGAAAAGTGAAGCGAATAACAATGGGAGGATGCAACGATACTCACGTTCCCGAAAGTTATACAGTCCCACCACAATGCAACAATACCTGATAAAGAACACAACCATAGAAACACAAGAAATAATAAAAAATAGGAGAAAAAAAATAAAAACCAAGAAAATCCCAACAAAAGCCTAACAAAACGCAAAAAAATAGCCTAAATCACAAAAACAATTATACAAAATGCAAAATAAAAAAAGGGGAATCACGTAATTTTTTGAATTTTAACTAACCACTACACGTAGGGAGAACATGGTAGAGTGCGACGGTGGCTTGCCGAAACAGGAGGAAGGGTGGCACGAGAGACTAACAGACAATGGAGAAGCTTAGTTTGGGGAAAACAAACAGTTGTTGATGGCGTGGAATGGTGGCGCAACGGAGACTGGCGTGGTGGCTGCGTGGGACGAGCCAACAACTATTGTGGAACCCAAATGACCGCAATAGCGTGGAAGGTGGCTCGACGGTGGCTAATGGCGTGAATGGAGGTAGGACAATGACGGTTGTGGATGGCTGCGGCGTGTTCAGAGGAGAGAAAACGCGAATGTTGCATTGTAGAAAATGAAGAACAATGCATTCGCGTTTTGAATCCCTAACTTGGTATATGGCCTCAGTTCAATTTTTAACCGAGGTAAAATAGTGATTTTTGGCCTCGGTTCAATTATAAGCGAGGCCAAATGTCACTCTCCCAGTTAATTTTTTGCTTCAGGTTAGGGAAACCGAAGCCTAAAAGCTTTATGGCAGCGGGTCTACTGCAACCGAGGCAGAAAAGTAGGTTCTGCTTCGGTTATTGAGGGAACCGACGCAGAAAAGCTGGTAGGAATTGTAAAAGTGCCGTTGCGCCATTATATGCTTCGATTTCCTGATAACCAAGGCCTATAACGCGAGTTAAATAGTCAAAACTGCACTAGTGACTATACTAAAAATAAAATCCATACATTGACATTTTTGTTGGGTTGGCTCACAACTATGTGTCTAAAATGTCTAATCTAGTCAAATTTATTTTGTCTCACTATTTAATCTAAGTGGAGAGGGGTATTTTTGGTAAAAAACATAGATTTATTTTTGCACCCCAACAGAGAAAATTTGTTAGCATGTTCATGGAGTTGCTTCAGTAAAGTTGTGACTTTTTATTTGTTCATCGTTGGATCGAGCTGAAAGTTTGGTAGTAGATTTGCGGCATAAGGTTCTTTATTTTGTTGGGATCGTCAATAAGAGGTATGAGGTTAGAGAAATCAATCTCGCACTATTGTTCTATTTTAGATTTCTCTTTCTTTGTTCTTCCTATTTGAAAGCTTTATTTCTTTGATGTATTGGCTGGTTATAGGAACTTTTTTGTGCTTTTTATTTGATTTTCTTGTACTCATATTTGATCTTAGTGGAGCTTGATTTACTTGCTTGTGCCCGTGGACTTTTACTTTTTACATTGAGAGGGTTTTGCATCGTTAAAAATAGAAACATAATATATATCAAACAAGTGTAGTACAGAGAGTTTAGAAGTTACATCTAATCCCACTGAGGAAGAACTTAACTGCTCATAATGATATATACAACAAGAACATAACAAGAACATGGAGTAGTTTTCCTCCTTCCATAGCTTACAAAGGATGTTATAATATGAACCTAAGCTAATGGAGTTTCCCTATCTAGAATGACTTACAAAATCAACATGAAAATAATAGAGACATGCTCTATATTTATAGAAATTCTAAGTATTGTTCTAACTCTCCTCCAAGTAGATCAACTATGAAGGTTTCCTTAATGAGTAGGTTTGCTCCCAAGCTTGGGTAGTCAACTTGGTGATCAGCAATGGAGCTTTCCCTTCCATGGGGGTTTTCTCTTGAAGCTCAGCTGTCATTCTAGAGCTTTGGATTTCCTTATAGTGAAGGTTTCCTTAAATGTGGCTTAGCGCCAATATCGCTACTCTAGCTTAGGCTCATATTTTGAATTTTCTCATTTCATCTCTTCTAGTTGAGCTTCAACTTTGGGGTTTAGCACCAATTTCTTAATTTTTTTCATTTTTCCTGCAAAAACAGTACAAATATGTTAAATTCCACTTATTATAATTTTTTCACTCCACAATCCATATATTTTAATGCAAAAGGAGTTGTTTTAGTAATTTTTGCATTGAATTTAAGAAAGATATGTGTCTAAATAATATGCAATTTAACTAAAACTGAACACTTATCACCTTCCAAAATTTCTTAAATTTTAATTTCCTTCTAATTTTTTTATCCAAACAAGTCATTTTAATGTAAAAAATTTAATTTCTTCAAATAAATGAATTAGCCTTCTAAATATCTTCTTCTAAACAAGACATAAAGAATATACATCATTTAAAGTGTGTTACCTAAAACTATAAAATAATGTGTTTCCTAAGCATTGACTAAAATGTGTGGTATTTCCATCTAAGGCAACGATTTTAAAACATTTGTAGCTTTAGGAAAAAAATTGTTGCCTTTCAGCAACGGTCAAATTACATACTCCACGGGTAGAAAATTTTAGCCAAACTATTTCTTTATTGGTTTGTTTAAACCCATTTGTTGTCAATGAAACCAATTTTTTTGGAGGGGAAAGTTAAGATTGAACGTATGATCAATGATGATCTCATTACAAGAAAATCTCTTACTAGTGACCAATTTTAAGGGTAAAAAAATAATTAGTCACTGTAGTGACAAATTTATATATCAATTTATAAACTAAAAATTATTGGTAGGTAAAATAGTTTTTAAATTAGTCATTGTAGTGAATTGGTCTCTAAATTGGTCACTAACATTAGTTATCAAGGGTTTAGCTACAAAAAAAAATTAGTTTCTAAATTTGCCCCATTAGTGACAAAGTTAGATACAAATTTAGAGACCAATTTTTTTGGTATCTAATGCTAGTGATCAATCTAGAGACAAATTCACTATAGTGACCAGTTTAAAAATTATTTTAATTACCAATAATTTTTAGTTTATAAATCGGTATCTAAATTTGCTAATAGAGTGAAAAATTATTATTTTTTCAGTAAAATTGGTTGATAATAAAATAACTGAATCATTATAAATTTCTGGTGTGTTTTTCATTTTTTCTATCATATTTATTATTCTTTCATTTCTTTTATATATTAATCAATATTGATAGATTCTAGTTTTTAAAACCAATTCATCCCGTTACCACTTTGTTTAGCAAAGTTTGTCTCTTTTTCTAATATTCCAAGCTATACGCAACGGAAATTTAGTGTTTTTATGAGTAAGCTATAGACTAGGGAAATTTGGTGATTTTGTGAGTTCTTGTTAGCATTTTGATGGGAATTTGGGCAATGTGTGGTGAGAGAGTTGGGTGGTTCTTGACAAGCTTTCAGAGATGGAAAGACAAGAGATGAAACCTAAAAAACACAAAGTATACGAGAGAAATGGAATGGAAATTAACGATAGATGATAATGAGCATGTAAAAAGTAAATGGAAAAGAGGTAAGATACAATGATCCATAATCTAGAAGGCTAGCAACAACTCTAGAAGTCTCTAGACACACTGTCTTGAACGCTCCATAAAAGTCCATAGGTGAAATTTGAGACTCCATTTTACACATAAGAATCTAAGGTTAGTTATTCCAACCTAGGTTAGCGTATTCTAATATCCAAAAGCTATTGAAACCTATGCATATTTTAAAGCTATTACTTTTGTTAGTAGGAAGTTTTCTTCTACATCATTTACATATTTTTGTTCTTTTACTTACCTTTCTCAAAAATCCTCTACAAAATCTTCTTTAATTAAAGATTTCATTCACTACAAAAAAAATTGAAATTACCGACGGAATTTTACCGACAGATATACTTCTGTCGGTAAATTTGAATTACCGACGAATTTTATCGACGGATTCTCAAATTTTAATTACCGACGGATATTATTATCATATTTTCTCATTCTTTGATTTCTATTTGTGGTTATCATATGACTGTGATCATGATTGGTAAAGGAGTAGATGATTTGATGTACCTAAGTTGAAGGAAGTCTATAGTGTTTCTGAAAAATTTATATACTTTATATCCTTTACATCCCTTTTGTTTCAATTTTAATTATATAAAACTGGCATGATACCCGTGACTACGCACGGTCTATATATATTTTTTTATTATGTATTTGCACATAAATTTATTCGTGTTATATTATAAAATTGATATAATAATTAATATATAAAAGAATAATAGTATTATAAAATTAAAATTTGTTATTGTCAACTTTGGTCCTTATAAAATAAAAACACTAAAATAATAATTATAATAACAATACTAATAATAAGAAGAAGAAGAAAAAATACCAATAAAAAACACATTATATTGGATTGTTAACTTTTGATTTAGAGGATAGTGTTGGCTAATAAATCGTAGTATAATATTTAACCGACTGTATTCAATAGAGTCCTATTAAGATATTGTTATCAGACATTGACTCTCAATTATTTGTGTTTTACGATTAGAGTTGTTAGTTATATATTATATTAAAATGAAATGTATATGTACTTATAGTTGTTAAAATAAAATATACGTATATTCAGTGGCGGATCTTGACGAAAATTGTTGGGGGAGCCAAAATAATACATCAAAAATTTATATATTTAATTATTGTCACAAATGAAATAAAAGTAAATACATAATTTAGTATAACAATAACTAAAAAAGAAATCACACATATCTAAAAAATTATCAAAATAAAATTCAATAATAATCAAACCACACTTAAAATCCAGTTATAAAAAACACAAAGTACAATATTTGTTTTCTATTTTCATAAAATAAAAAATTAATATACAAGAGGTTGATTAAATAAATGATTAAACTAATAGTTTACTATGAAGTGAGACAAGAGAGAATTACCTTCTTTATTTTTTCAAGAATGGAAGAAAATTGCCGAAAGATGAGAGCAAAAATAACAGATCTTTTTATCTTCATAAACAAAAGAAGATAGGTGAGAACAATTTGTGAGAAACTCAAGACATATAATGGAACTACAATTAAAATTCAGTTATAAAAAAAACACACAGTATAATATTTTTTCTTCTATGTTCATAAAATAAAAAATTAATATAAAACAAGCTCATTAAATAAATTATTAAACTAATATTTCACTATCAATTGAGACCAAAGAATTACCTTCTTTTTTTTCTAGAGTATGGAAGAGAATAGAGGAGAAATAAGAGCAAAAATGATAGATATTTTTCTCTTCAAAAACAAAAGAAAACGCTGAGAAGGAGATATGAGAACAACTTGTGAGAAACTCAAGACATATAATGGAACCACAATTAAGATTCGGTTATAAAAAAACACATAGTACAATATGTTTTCTTCCATATTCATGAAATAAACTATTAATATAAAAGAGGATCATTAAATAAATTATTAAACTAATATTTCACTATCAACTGAGACCAAAGAATTACCTTCTTCTTTTCTCCCATGAGAATGGAAGAGGACAGAGGAGAAATAAGAGCAAAAATAATAGATATTTTTCTCTTAAAAAACAAGAAAAAACAGGTGAGAATGGAATATGAGAAAAATTTGTGAGAAACTCAAATCATAATAAATAAAAATAAAAAAAATATCTTGATAAATCTTTTTATTCTTTATTTTTTATTATGTTTAATGTTATATTTTATTATGTATTAACATTAATTATTATGTTTATAAAAGAAATAAAATATTTGATTTAATTATAATATATTTTTTAATATTTATAATATTAAAAAAATTAAAATATATATAATATAAAAAAAAATTTAAAACTTTTGGGGGACCATGGCCCCTCCCTGCCCTAACAGTGCTCCGCCACTAGGTATATTGTGAACTTTGGTGGTCTCGTGCAAAGTATTGTCCACACGTGAATAATCAGCTTAAAGAAAAAATGGAGAAATGCAAACATATTTTGAGATTATATGATCCCTATTAAAAAAATTTAGAGAAACCTGAAATTCATGTTAAAAGTTTTAAACAAAAATACATGCAGATGTTGTTATCAACATAGACATTAAATTTATAATAAAAGTTAAACATAATATAATAAATATGAAAATATTATAGTAATTAATTTTGTTTTTAATATTCAATAAATAATTAATTTTGTTTTAAATTTTGTTTTTAGAAGTTTCTTCACACTACATATATCTCTAAAGGTTACTTAGAAATTTAGAACTTTAAAAAAAACAATTTTAAGGATATATGTATATAAACAATAATTAATACTTTAGAGAATATATAAAAAGTAAAAGTTATTTTTATTACATTTATAAAATATAGTTTTAATTTGAAAGAAAACTTATCAACTTTTTTCGTGAGCTATTCAAAATAATTAGTAATCTAGTGTTCTGTGATTCAGATTTATTTTTGAAAAACTTATATAAAGCATTCTAAAATAAAATTATAACTATCTTTTTTATGCAAAGCAAAGGTGATTTTTCATGAAAAGAATAATAATTGAAACAAACCGAACAATTAATTTTGCTGACAAGCAATAACTTACGAAATTAATTTACATTTAAGCATATGAACGTTGTTTTTATTATCGAAATCTGAAATTTATGAAGCTTTATGTATTTGCTTCATGACAATTTTTAATATTTCTTGTTGCCATCTTTATCTTATTCTTATGTCCTTGCAGGTATCCTGCTCTTTCTATAAATGTAATCACAAAAACCACGTCAGTGAGACTAAATGAATCACTTAAGAAAATTATATCTTCCTTGCTCAATATTCTAATGTCTTCTACCTTTTAGAAAAACAACAGGAAAATATTTAGCATTGTCAAATTAAGTCATATCAATGGTTTATACTAAGTAATTCTCAAATCTATAATTCAATTTCTTCAACAATAGAAAAAGAGAAGAAGGACAGGAATATAAATGGAAACTATAGTTTTCTCTCGTCCAATTCTTAAAATGTATTGGTACTCCATTGAACATTTCCATTCTTTAAAGATTACATGCTAGTGATCTTGGATAACCAAATAATGGTGAATGCAATGTTAACCATCAAGCTTTCAACTACTAGAACAACCTATTGATCAAGAAAAAGGAACTGAAAACATATTTATAAATAAAAGAATAGGTTGTGTTTGGAATTGAAATAGTAGGATTCTCAAAGGCTTATTCATAAATTTGATTCGGCAGTAGTTGCACCAAAGTGAAAATTGTTGGCTATTTAACTCCATATGATTTCATCTAGCATGTAGGTACACTAGTGCAAAATGGTGATATTAGAACAGAATATAAGATCGGTCGAAGCGAAACCGATTTAATTTAAAACACTGTGGCAATTTTGTAAATACTAAAGAGTATTTTAAATCGGTTATAGGGAGAACCGATCTAATGTATACATATTAGATCGGTTATATAAAGAACCAATCTAATATGTACATATTAGATCGGTTAAAAAAACAACCGATCTAATATGTTTTATGCACTACAAATTACGAAAACCCTTTTTATTTTTCAAACTTCGTCTTCTCTCTCGTGCCTCCTGTGGTCTTCTCTCTTGTGCCTCCACTGCGTCTTCTTCTCTTAGCGCCATTGACCACCGCCATCGTGTCCTACCACCATAACATCGTGCTTCAACAAGCTTCTTCTTCTCTTCCATGCCACTTTTCAACAACCAATGCAACAAGTTAGTTTTTTTTCCCTCCTTTTCTCATGCCTAGGGTTTTTGTTTGTGGAGAAAGCTCTCTTTGTAGTTGTCTTTCTCGGTGCTTGGTGCTTGGTGCTTTCCCATCTCCTTTGCAAATGAAGCAAATTTGTGACGCCGCTGCTTTACCGCATGTGTGCCGCTGGTCCCCATGGTGTTTCGTGAAGTCTCTTAGTCAAGTTTGCGGTTGGGGTGCGGTGTTCTCCATGGTGGTTCGTTGGTGGTTTACTTAGTGGTTCATTGGTGTTGGTCCGTGGTGGTTTGTTGGTGGTCTTTGGTGGTTGGTTTCTCCTTTGCCCCTTCGCATGGTCACTTTCGAAATGTTTTTTTTTCTTTTCAGTAAAAGGCATTAGATTGGTTGTTTTAGAACCGATCTAATATGTCTTTGACATATTACATCAGTGCATATTAGATCGGTTGTGGAATCGATCTAATATACTTATTTTGCACTAGTGGTGACTGTTATAAATAAAGAGAAATATTTAAAAATGAAAGAAAAAAATTAGTAATATGCAGGACACAGTGTTAGATAAAAGTCAATAAAAAGAAGTTAAGAAGAAAGGGATGTAACCTTTATAAAATGAGATACTCATGGAAAATGACCTTTTATCCATATCATTGGTAGCTTGAAAAAACAGTAAGGCAAAACAGGGAGACAAGTTATGGAAGGTTCCCAAACTGTTTATAAAAAAATTATGATTAAACAACACTATATTTTTATTAATAGACAACACTATATTGGAAATAAATTAATAAAAATGATAAAAGTCCACCTTTGGAACTCTTTGTGATTTCATCCAAGATCTTCTCCTCATCAAGCAATAACTTTTGCAGTTTTGAAATATTGTCCTCAAGTTTTGGTTTCAAATAAATGGATTCCTCGCCCCCTTTCATAAGGGCTTCAATTTTGGATGAATCCTGACATACAAAGTAGAAGTAAAGAAGTTTGTTTGTCTTTTCCTATAGTTGATGTGCTTAGTTTCAAGCTCTTTAAGAGTTTGTTTACTTTCTTCATTTTATCCCTGAAATATGATATCACGAAGTCCTTCATGAGAGAAGAATACAAATTCAACAATATTATATATATCTACATAAATTACTCTAATTTTAGTTGCAGTTAAGGCATGGAAATACAAAGTTGCAGTTAAGGAAAAAGGTTACAGTAATTTTAGCTGATAACTCATCTCAAAAAGTTAAGCCAAGGTTAAACAATGTTTGTCCTTCATTGAAAGACACAAAGTTCCTCACAAAAAATACCTTGGCTAGAAATAATAAGCAAATGATAAGAAACGCCAATATCATCTCACACTGGACTTTACTCCATCTACTCTAGCTAAACCTATTCATCCCAGAGAAACCCTGGAGCAAAAGCAACACATTATTGAAAAATTACCCAATAATATATTCATCAGCAAAATAAATAAAATAGCCAACAACTAGGGAGACCTGCATGGAGGACCCCATCAATGAAATCAACTTGTCTAAGCATTGGTAAACTATTTATTTCCTTCTCATCAAGCTTTGCAACCAATTTTGTAGCCTCAATAAGGATCAACATTAAAGTAACCAAATGGCCTTGGATCTTAGATGATGAAAAAGTATAACACCATAACCACAATAAACGAAGATGAGATGAATCACTCCCACCGTAACTTTCCTTGATATGTAGAACTTCTCCAAAAAAAAAACCCGATGAACCATGAAATAAAATCAAATAAGAAAACAAAACCTAGAAAACCTAAAAATAAAATAAAGCTTACCAGGAAGAACAAAACCTATCTGTGCAAGTGTTTATTTGAATTGCTACAACATTTCACTTGAAATCACCAACAACATTTCACAAAAAAAAATCACCTTACAAAAATTCCCATCAATAGAAAAAAATTTACTTCGACATCCCCTCTGTCAACGGCGACTACAAAAGTTCAGAAAAAGAAAAAATGAGAAGCATTTGAAGCATAAAAAAAAAGACTAAAAATCGAATCTTTTTTAATCCTCTTTTGCAAACCACCTTAAATCCTTGCTTCCAAACCTTGTTTCTCCAAACCTGAAAATTTCAAAACCAAAAGTTCTCAAAAAATTAACACAAAATTGCCTTAAAGATTTAACCTTTCTTCAACTTTCTTTAAAAAGGAATAAAACCATAACATAAGGAACTCGTAAAACATAATATTGATTCAAATTTAGAAAGCAGCCAATAACATGTTTGAAAAGTTTAGAATAAATACTACTTGATCAGCCATAGATCTTGTTCAAAGCTTCAAATACAGTTAGGTTGTGATAATAATAAAATTACCTTAAAGATTTAACCTTTATTCAACTTCCTTCAAAAGGGAATAAAATCATGGCATGAGGAACTCGTAACATAAATTTATTAGTAAAATGAAAACATTAATGATAAAAAGATAACCAAAGTTATGAAACTACACATACTAACCGTTTAAACATTGTTCTATTAAAATAAAACATCGAAGATGTAAAGCTTTTTCGGAGACATCTGTCACAAAAACAAACGAAAGCCAACTCAGAAATCTTACTTGATCGAAGCAGAAGAAATAAGTAACTCTGAAGAATTAATAAAATCAAACTCAAAAAAATGGGGAAATAATAAAAATCAAACCTTTCTACATATAGAACCTCTTAATAATGATTTTTCATTCTTCTGCCTTCAGAACTTCATCTTAGGTCTTTAAAAGTCTTCAATCTACTCTTAAATAGAAAAAACGTTAAAATACAAAGGGAAGAAGAATAAGAAAAGTTAGAAAACTCTAGAACACACAAATGGTACTAATAAAAAAGAAAAGAAAAGCATACCCTTTTACACGAAAACTTTGAGTCAGCACCTCAAGATCGCAATCCTCATAAACAGAAACGACAGCACGATCCCGAGTTAGCGCCATCACCGGAGCCAGCGCCCGTCCTTGTCGTCATCCTCGTTATTCCAACACGATCAACCAAAGTGAAAGCAATATACATCAACCAATTTTATAACAACTAAATTGTTTTTTTCTTGGAACTGAAAAATGGAAGAGGAGTAGAAAGGGTGTTTAGGAAGGAGAAGGGAGGAGGAGCAGAAAGAGTGTTTAGGAGGGAGAGAAAACGAAAGAAATTTGAAATTCATAAGCCATCCTCATAAGCCATAAAACCTAAAAGATGAGCTAGGAGGAAAGCGGAAAGGTTAAAAAAGTTAAAAGAGGAGAATGACAAAAAAACCAAAAAATTGGACAGATGTCAAAATATTAGATATGTGTATAAGGATAACTTCGAGAAGTGTTTCTTTTCATATAGTTTAGATTAACATATTATACATTCAATTTAGGAGTTTATAAATAATTTATATATTTTAACACATTTAAAAACAAATTTCGGGGATGTTACATTTTACGAATGATAGTTACTAATTATCAATATTTTTTACTCTTCTATAGTGCATGCATTATTCTTGGACTTTTTGCATTATATATATATATATATATATATATATATATATATATATATATATATATATATATATTGATACAACATCGTGGAACTTTCTTTTTATAATGATCCTCAAATATAAAATTTGTAGCAGTATCAACAAAAACAAAAGAATAATATTTTATAATATCATGTTAAAAATAGAGAACACAATATAAGATTGATAAATTTTAACACAAACTTTCTGAGATACATTAATCAAGAAACAGAATTTTATTGTGAGCCTCTTACAAAGTGAAACTCCAAATTTTGATTAGAAAAGAGTAGCAAACGCATGAAGAAAGTTTTATGACAGAAATTGAAAAGTAGGAAAGAAATTTCAGCATTTATGGGGAATGGCAAACCAAGTTTGGATGAAAGTGAGAACTAGGGCAAAAAGGGCAGCAAAAAAACCAATGATTGCCCAAGGGTTACTAAAATAAGTATGATAACCAAGAGCAATCCAAGCCCTATATTTCTTCTTATAGTGCTTTTCGATTTCTCGTCTAACATCTGAATAGATCTCACAGTTGGGCACCAAGTCAGCGCTTATGGTGTTGAAGAGGTTCGCCACTTCCTCATCACTCCCAAGTGAATTGTGCAGAACCTTCGCTGATCTCAGCTCCTTCACATCCTCAGGGTGGTCGATGAGCGAGTCCATGAAAGCCACAAAGGAACTAATCTCGAACTTGTTCTCAAAATCTGGACACATCTCATACGCTATCAGGTTATGAAAAGTAGTAGCTGTTGTATCATCAACTGTTATCTCAGGAAGTGTGAGGTCGGCACAAAGAAACTTCCAGCGATAAGAGAAGAAGATGTCTCTCAGCCTGCGTGACTTTCCTAACTTCAGTTTAATCCCTGCTGCTCTCAGCTCCTTTATGTTCCTGTATGTTGTCGTGTCGAAGCACCTCTTTGTCTTCTGATGTTGTGACTCACCACCAACCACACGTCTGTGAAGCTGGTCCAGAAGATGAAAAGGTGACCCCTTGCCCACCTCTATTTTGTGTTCTTGATGAAGGGTATCTTCATTCCTTATATAATCGCTTGTGTACCCGTATTCATCCAATGACCTAAGAAACAAACCATGTTCAAAGTATATCATAATGGCTGAATTTTGGTGGCATATCAACTTGTTACATATGTCCATGTCAACTAAAGCAATTACTTATACTTTGAAGAAGATAGGTGCAAACATCATCTTACAAACCATATGTTAGAGTTTATTCTGATGAAATTTATTGTTTGTTGCTCAAACCATTTATTAATGTCTAGTTCCACACACAATATATATATCTCGGCATAAGGAAGTGTTGAAAGTTTCACATTAATTAAAATTAGACAACTTCATAATATATAAGTTGGTGCAAATTTTATCTTATAAATCAGTTTATAAGATTGAGTTAGGTTTAGTTTATTTTTTACCGTACGAAATACAAACTATCAAGGATTTGAGATTGAAAGTTGGTGTATATACCTGTTTCCTTCCTTGTTATCAAACTTGGCCTTGCATTGATCTTTTCGTTCTCGGTCTTTATTAGCTGGTGACAAATGATGGTTGGTATCAAGAAACTTGTTCATGCTGTCTACCAGTGTGTCATCGTTCTGATGGTCTGACAAGAGTTTAAGCACTTCATAGGGAATCTGGTTCTCCAACAAAAGCACATCCTGCAACACAAGAACCAGTTGGTCAACCTTAACATTCAAGTCTTCGGGATGTCTAAGGTTTCCCTTGTCCAAGATTTGTAGCAGAGAACATCCATCCACAAATAGCATCCACGACAGCTTTTCAACATCACCAGGGAAGTCTCTGATGACATCCTCGGCAAACCGTTCTTTCAATTGTTCGATATTTGATGCAATCCTTTGATACAGAGTTTGATCATGTTGTTGGGTGCGTTCAAGGTACATTGCTGCCCACATAAGCTTGTAGTTTTCTCCCAGCTCCAGCTTCCGTTTATCATGATCGATTGGACCAATTGAAACTAACCTGGGTAAGTAATGCTTCTTCGAATGCTTTCGATCTCGGAGATAACTTGCTACCTTTTGTATCTTTGGAGCTGTACTTTTTGCTGTTTCCTTTGCCTTTTGTAGTTTGGTAAAGTTCTGTCTGAGGTATGGTGTCTCAATCATGTTGTGCAATAATGCTATTTAAGGATTGGCTTTGTTGGTATTTGTGACTGTTTTAGACAAGTGAAGTTCGGGGTTCATGAAAACACTTCATGCTATTGCAGTTTAAATAGTCAGAAAATTGGAGTGTAAGAATCACTGAACTTGTATTTCATGCGTGTTTCAAGAAATTACGGAAAGATTCCTCACCGGTAAAACTTGAATCAAATTCATCCAACGTCATTTTCAAATGAAAAAACATCAACAGCACAAAAATAATTAGTTAGCCTATTAATTAAGTTAGAAGCTATTTCATAAACTAAAATTTATTGATATATAAAATAACATTTATTGATATAATAAAATAATTGATTTGTGAATTAGAATTTAAATTGATCTTTAACATTATGTACTAAAATTTTAACTACTTACTATTATTAATTCTAAATAATCTTTATTTTTAAATTAGACTTAGCATCAATAATAATAAATAGATAAAACATTGGTGGTTATAATGTTAGAAACCAATTCAAACTTTAATTCACAAATTAATTATATTATTTTTATTAATTAAGACTATTTTAGAAATTAATAATTTTAAATTTATAAAATAGTGTTTAATTTAGTCGATGATTGATTATTATTTTTTTTTCTAAATTTGCTTGTTATTAGATTGTTTTATTGTAGGGGAAGAAAGTTAGTTTATGGGAAATTTTTTACATATATGTTCTTTAATTTACTTATTTCCACTCAAATTATAACATTTAGATTGCAAATTGGTTTATCTTAATTATGGTTACTAGGGAGTGCGGAATTTAAAATGAAAAAAAAAAGCAATGAGAAAGAAAAAAATTGAAATTACTTTGACGCTGTACTTGTGTATATTATTCTTGGGGTAAAGGAGATATAGTACTCGATGCGTTTAGCTTTGTTAATATTTCAAGTTTGGAATGAATAATGAGAAATAGCGGTGAAAATGTGTGTGCATTCATTGTGCTTTGCTAGTGTTTCAAGTCTAAATAGATTCATGCTGAAATGTAGTATTTCAAGTCTGAATAGATTCATGAAAATGGTTGGTAGGTAAGTAGAATCGTATATTTTACAATAAAGAGGCCTTAATTTTCTTACAATTTCCTAGTTTAGACTCCATAAGCAGAAGTGATACTAAATGAAGTGCAAACATGCTTTATATGTAACACCCCATTTAATTTAGTAAGCGAAACTAAAAGAAGCGTCAGATAGAGATAATATAATAACACAGTCCTGGAGTTTAAAACTTAACTTCTTACAACCCAAGGCACACCACGATGCCCGAAAGGAAACTAGTTCAAAAGTTTAACATAATGTATATAAATCAAAATACGGACAGATACATGGGCTATAGCCCTAAAGAAAAGCCCACTAAGAAAAATAAAGTCCAGTCCATGTAGACTATGCAGCGGAATCATCCCTCCTTTGTTGATCGCGAGTACCTCTCACATCTGCTCCCACCAATAAATTGATGATCATCGCAAAGGTATAAGAACAACATACAAAGCAATCAAACAAGTAAAGGGTAAGCTAGAGTCAACAAGATTTTTATCATACAATCAAATATACCTTCACAGTCCAATATACATATATCATCCAAGCATGTTATGACCTTTCAATCAATACACTAGGACTCGACTCGACTCATCCGGATACATATAATCTGGTCAGATTCGGCGGATGCTTGCACTTGTGGTGGATACCTCTGCTCACCCCCGAGCTATGTGTTACAAGTGTTACAATGAATCAATTCCCTCACACACAAGGTTAGCCCTTAATGAGTTTCAGGCCTCTTGCTACTCT